>JGI12316J15310_10000002_pt14 | contig 94242 bp, 79 predicted proteins | sample MarCyaLeptolynsp_FD_15310 | JGI IMG/M metagenome (IMG submission 15310) | reverse complement strand
CATCGGATGCAGATGCCGGTGTTGGATTTGGATGGCCCGGCGCTGTGAAATGATTCAAGGGAGTCAGCAGTGACCTTGTGGGAAGACGGTGAGCTCGACTCGCGGCTGAGCGTGAGGCTCGATGATAGATGGAGCAGCCGTCTTTCACTCGAACCCAACCCATATGAGCTAGCGATCGGCGATGCTCGGATAGAAGAATGAGATAATCACTGCAATCCCCCTTGACACGGAGCATGACTTCATAGAAGCCGCGAGGCGACGCCTCGCCGGTAGGTTTGTAATCGCTGTCGTTCAGCGCCAAACGTCTCTGGCGCAGTATCAAACGACAACGCGCGCACCTGCGACGTGGTCACGTCGCGGCTAGAAATTCGAACCGTAGCGTAAATAATTGACGCGAAGTCTCAGGCACACAATCTCGGACGTCTACACCGCTGCGCTTTCACGGCGATACGCGACATCCGGACGTGTCGCCTTGGCATCCTCATAGCCCGGCGCGTGAAACGCTGCTACCCAATGATTGGGTTTCACTTCACGTAATTCCGGCTGCTCCTCCACACTTGGCCTGAACACGCGCGTCGCGTGGCCATCAACCATAATCACATCCGCCAGCGCCGGATTGGCCGTAACGTACTTGCCGGTCGGCTTGCCATCACGATCGACCGCCTCCTCGCGCGACTCACCGGAAAGATTGGGAACCTGCCCTTCAATCACGGTCAATCGCTGATCGAACTGGCCAAGCACCGGCATGGAAGCGAAAAGGCCATGTGTGTAAGGGTGCAACGGCTCGTTGAATACATCCTCAACGGAGCCATACTCAACAATGCGGCCGGCATACATCACCGCCACCACATCCGCGTTCTCCGCCACAACACCCAGGTCATGCGTGATGAGCATGATGGACATATGTCGCTCGACCTGCAGCTTGCGTAGCAACTCCAGAATCTGCGCCTGGATCGTCACATCCAGCGCGGTGGTCGGCTCATCTGCCAACAGCAGTTCCGGCTGACAGGCCAGCGCCATTGCAATCATGATGCGCTGCCGCATGCCGCCGGACATCTGATGGGGGTATTCGGTCAAGCGCCCAGCCGGATCGGCAATACCGACGTCCGTCAAGGCCTGTTCCGCAATCTGCTGTGCCTGCCTGCGGTCTACCTGCTGGTGCAGCAGGATCGCCTCAAGAATCTGCTCACCGATGGTGTAGACCGGATTCAGACTCGTCATCGGCTCCTGAAAGATCATGGCAATATCGTTGCCGCGCAGTTGCTGCATTTCGCGCTCGCTGCATTGCAGCAAGTCCGTATACGCATTGATCTCAGAGTTTGCACCGGGATTGTTCAGCCAGAGAATCTGTCCATTGTCCATGTGCCCCGGCGGGCACGGAACCAGTTGCATGGTCGAGAGCGCGGAAACACTCTTACCGCAGCCGGATTCCCCTACGACCGCTACCGTCTGTTTGGGATAGATCGAGATGTTCACCCCGTTTACAGCGCGCATACGCTTATCGCCAGAGCCGAATGAGACGGCCAAGTCGTGAATCGCAAGCAGTGGGCGGTCGGACATCTGGAAGCTGTTCCTTTACAACTGAGCCGCTTTCCTGGTGTGCGGATCAAGCGCATCGCGCAAGGCTTCGCCGATGAGGTTGTAGCCGAAGACGGTGAAGAAAATTGCCAGCCCGGGATAGATCGCCAGCCACCATGAGAACCCGCCGGCTGAAATCGCCTGATTCAACATCTGGCCCCAACTCGGTTCATCGACAAGGCCCAGCCCCAGAAAACTGAGCGTTGCCTCTGCAAGAATAGCGCCGGCCACACCAAAACTCGCGGACACAAGCACCGGCGTAATGCCGTTGGGCAACATATGCTTGAAAAGAATCGAACGTAGCGGCAGGCCAGAGGCGCGAGCAGCCTGCACAAAGTCCTGCTGACGCAATTTCAGGAACTCCGCCCGTACAAACGTGGCATAGCCGACCCAACTGGTACAACCGATGATCGCCATCATGATGTAAAGGTTACGCGGGAAAAATGCGGCAAAAGCCAACAGCAGATAAAGCGTCGGAATGGCGGCAAATACCTCCACAAGGCGCATGCCGAGAATATCTACGATGCTGGAAAAGTAGCCCATCAACCCACCGATGGTGACACCGATGACCAAAGCGATACCTGTCGAGATGAACCCAATCGACATGGCAATGCGCGATGCATGGATCATGCGGCTAAATACATCCGCACCATTGCGTTCTGTTCCCATCCAGAAACTCAATTCTGACTGAGGCGCGACCGGATGCTCCAGGTCGGTCTGATCGCGCATTCGATCAGAAGGTGAATACGGAATCGGCGCCCGCAGAATCCATTGCACCTTGCCTTCTGCTTCCAAAACACGATACGTCTCGTATACAACTGTTTTCGGGGGGCTTACCAGTATGCTCGACAAGACCGAGAGTACCAGCATCAGACCGGCAAAGATCCCCCAACGCCTTTTGGGGACAATCGATCGCATGCGATAAAGAACGAGACCGATGAAAGTACCGATCAGCAGAGACACATCGACCGGCGTAAGGTGTTTGAGCAGTGGGCTGGACCACTGGTTGTCGATCTTTACAAGAATTGGATGGCTGCTTGCCAGAAACGGGGCGAATACGGAACAAAAACAGACGACCAACAGCCACGCAAGCCCTACGCGCGCGCCCCTGCGGCCGAAGGTGTCCAGAAGCAGACGAGCCAGATAGTTCCTGGGCGGAGTCACCCGTACCGGCGGCTCTGGAACCTCCGGCGGCCCGGAGGGCATATCTGATTGTGACGTGATGACATCACTCATAACTCACCCTCGGGTCCGCAACGGCATATGCGATGTCACGTACTATCTGAAAGAATAGTCCGAGCATGCCGCCGAATAATACGTTGGCCAGAACCAGTTCACGGTCGCGTGCACTGATTGCTTCGATCATCAGTTTGCCCATACCTGGCAAACTGAAGATGACTTCGATGATCAACGAACCACCGATCAGGCTGGGAATGATACCGGCCGCAACCGTAATCAACGGCAGAAGACTGTTTCGAAGCACGTGTGTAAACAGGATTCGCCGCCCCCCAACACCCTTGGCCCGGGCGGTGCGAACGAAATCAGCCGACATATTTTCCAGCACCGAACCACGCGTCAGCTTCGCAAGAAATGCCAGGCCGCCATAGGTCATACAGATCATTGGCAGCACCAGATGCCAACAGCGGTCAAGCAGCCAGCCACGTACGAACCCGTCCGGATCCCATGACGGCAAAAACGCCATGTCTGCCGCTTCGGCGGAACTCCAGCCGTGGGTCGGGAACCAGTGCAGGTATTGTTTGTTTGCCAGAAAACCGATCAACAGTACACCTGCCAAAATTACGGGAAAGGACCATAACGCCAACAACACCGCACCCGATATGGTGTCAAACTTGCCGCCACGAAACCGCGCCGCATAAACACCGATCAGAATGGGGATCATAAAAACAATCGGTACTGTCAAAATGTTCAGCGTCAGCGTGACAGGCAAGGCTTCGATAAACAGCTCGGTGACCGGTCGATTACGTGAGAAGCTGTATCCGAAGTCAGGCGGTTTGAGAAAACGAAAGGAACCGAGCGTGTTGTCGTCCTCGGTTTCAAACCCAATCGGACTTACGCGGTTCAGCCACATGACATACTGCACGGGGCGCGGCTTATCCAGGCCGTATCGCTTGTTGTAGTAATCTCGCAGTGCCTGGGCAGACTTCGCGTCCATCTCACCTTCAAGATTCATGGTTGGGCCGACGACACCGCCAGGCGAATACGCCATGACAAAAAATGACACAGCCGTCACGCCAATCAACGTGGGAATCATCAGAAGCAGGCGATGAATGATATAGTTAATCATCTGCGATGCGATATATCTGCTGACAACATTACTACTGTGCGTACTTCTGCCGAGGCTTGGGGACGAACCACTCTGAACGATCGTTCAGGCCGATTCGAATCCGCTCAACGTTCTGGATTCGATTATCAATGAAAATCAGAGCTTTACGGCTGTACAGGAACGTATATGGCTGGTCTTCATTCAAAATCCGGTGGCACTGGTTCCACAACAGCATGCGTTTATCTTCATCAATTGTCTGCCTGGCTTCGTCGATCAACTTGTCCAGTTCCGGATTGGCATAGTGCATGAAGTTGTCCGCACCCTCGGCAATCTGGCTGGAGTGGAACATCTGGCGGATATCAGATTCAATACCACCAGACCACGCAAGACTGATACAGTCGAACGACCGGGTCTGCAACTTCTCTTTAAATACAGCCCACTCCAACGGGTCGAGTTGAACCACGATCCCCACACGTGCCATACCGTCTTTAATGAACAATGACATTTTGTCCCACAGCCCCCCGCCTCCACTGCTCGCAGGGTACGTGTACTTAAACTCGAAAGGCTTGCCACTTCTGGATTCGAGCACACCGTCACCGTCTCTATCTTTGAAACCGGCTTCATTAAGCAGCGACAGCGCTCGGTCAGGGTCGTATGCCAAAGGCTTGACGGACTGGTCGTACTGACGGCTGAGACGATTAAATGGCCCGGATGGAATAATGCCGTAACCAAACAGCAGTTCCTTATTAATTCGATTACGGTCGATAAGCATGGTCATCGCCCGGCGCACACGAGCGTCAGCAAAGAAAGTCGGCTTGCCATTTCGCTTCTGGTTCCAAGCGATGTAACCGTATCCACCAGTAGGCCGTTCGTACTCAAAACGTTGTGAACTTTCGAGTATCTGTGGATCCTTGATCAACTTCACGTACTGTTCCGGTTGTGCACTTAGAATGTCGATCTCGCCGTTGCGAAAGGACGTCTGGCGAGCGACCTCGTTGTTGATTTCCTTGAACACCATTCGGGTCCAGGCTTGGCGCGTGCCCCAATACCGCTCATTTCTAACGACAATCAAAAGCTTACCTGGTGCCCAATCGGTCGGGCTTTCCATACGGTAGGGACCACTGCCAAGCAACAACCCGGGCCTGCGGTTGATTTCGTCTGGTGTGAACTTGCTATAGAAATGCTTGGGCAGGACATCCATCTGGCCAGCCATCCCCATCGATTGGAAGTAAGGTTCCTTGAACTGAAAAACGACCTCATAGTCGTTCGTTGCCGTAACCGATTTGATCTTGTCGAAATAATTGCGCGCTCGTGGCGCATCGATCTCATCGTTCATGATCAGATCAAATGTGAATGTGACATCGTGGGCAGTGAGCGGCTCGCCATCAGAAAATGTGACACCCCGGCGCAGCTTGAAAGTGAATGTCAGACCATCCTCACTGACAGTGGGTAATGAACGAGCCAGCAACGGGCGGTACTTCAGCGTTACAGGATCGCGATAAAGCAGGGATTCGAGTACACGTCCCTGCACAGCGGAGCCATAGGCATCACCTGTCACCAATGGTGTGACACGTGCCACGTTCGCACCAAACGCATCGACGAGCCAATCCCCTTCCGCAAAGCCCGGCTTCGTGCGGGCCGCCTCGACTCGATCGACTGGTTTGTCGGCCTGATCTGTATCATCACTACCAGACTTCGACGCAGTACCCACCACGCGCACACCTTCTTCAATCAGGTCGCGCAGTTCGCCTATCTCCTTCTGCATACGAGCCTGAGCGGTGGTCTGTTGCTGCACCTCTTCAGCAACACGAGTCATACGGTCCCACTGGCGATCAAACTGTGTTATGCCCAGCCAGACACTGCCGATCAGAATGACCAGCAAACTACAGATGATGAAATCGCGAACGCTGAATCGATTCTCCATGGCGGTCCTTTGCCGTTGGGCTTAAATAGCGCAATGTTTGCCTTCGGGCGACATTATAGCGCTTTGTCCGAATGGCCGCAGGCAGGATGCCGGGCGTATCGACAAATCACTTGCGCGACTTGGGATCAAACTTCTCACGCAATGCATCACCGAGGAAGTTCAAAGCCATCAGCGTCAGCCCCAGAAGGAAACATGGCCAGAACAACAGCCACCAGCGCACCGTGCCGCCCGGAATGCTCACAGTGGATAGAACCTCAAGGCCTTCTGATGCCAGATTGCCCCAACTCGGCAGCGGTGGCTTGACGCCGATTCCCAGGAAACTGAGAAAGGACTCCTGCAGAATCGCCATCGGCACGGTCAGCGTGGTGTAAACCACGATCGGCCCGATCAGGTTCGGAAGCAGGTGCCACCAGAAGAGCCGAATCGGCCCGGTACCACTGGCGCGCGCCGCTTCAACGAATGGCTGCTCACGAAGGCTTAACACCTGCCCGCGCACTACGCGCGACAGCGTCAGCCAACTGATCCCGCCAATCGCCGTCAGCAACGTAACGACGTCCGCAGCGCCCGACGCCTGATCAGGCGGCAGCACCAGCAGCGCGACGCGCTCAAACGCAGGCTTCAACGCAATGTTCAACAGCACGACGAGCAACACGTAGGGCAACCCATACAACACGTCCACCACGCGCATCATGGCCGCGTCAATACGCCCACCGGCATACCCGGCGGCGGTCCCCCACGTCACGCCGATCACAACCGCAATACATGCCGCACTGATCCCGATACCCAGGCTAATCGCCCCGCCCATCAGGCAGCGCCATAACATGGACCGACCAAGCCGATCACTGCCGAACGGTTCCGACCAACTCGGCGCGCGCCGCGGGTCTTCACCAATATCGCCCAAAGACTGCTTTTCATATTGCTTTAACGACCATGGCAATGTCAGAAAACACGGCAGCGCGATGATCAGCAAACAGATACCCCCCACCCAACCGGCACGCCACCGGCGCTTTGCGCCACCAGCGCGGCCGGTGATCGTCAATGGGTCTGCATGGCTCGGCATCAGTAATTGCCAGTCAGGAAGTGATCAGGCAGGCGGCGTACACAGTTCGATGACATGCCCGTCCGGATCGCGCAAAAAGATTTGTTGCGCCCCATCAGGACGTGGCTTGGGACCAGTGAACTCAATGTTCTTTTCACGCAGGCGCGCGGCGGCCGCCTGCTCATCATCCACCATCAGGGCATAGTGCCGTTCGTTCGGCGGCTCATCGCCTTCAACCGGCCGAGCGATCAGATGCAGTTCCTGATCCACTCCCAACCGAAACCAGGTGCCGGGAAAGCCGAACGCTGGCCGGGGAATCTGCTGCAGCCCCAACACCTGTTCGTAGAACTCGTTGCTCTTGTCAAGATCAGCCACATGAATGGCCACGTGGTTTAGTTGTGTCACGTTCATGCAACCATCATAAGGGACTGTGCGCCCGGGTCTACACGGCCGGCCGTAACAACAGTTGATGATGCATTAACGGGATGAATAACGGCCTTAACCGGCCGTCTCTTCGATCGGCTCGACCTGCGTCACTTCAATGCCGGCTTTTTCACCGGTTCGATAAGCAGCCATTTGATCAACCGCCTGGACGACCAGTTCCGCTTTTTCGCCGGACTCGCGACTCTTGCCGACGATGTGAAATCGTATGAGCTTGGCAGACCCCAGCGGATTGCCCGCTTCAATATGGCCGAGGTTGGAGTTGGAAGACACACCGCCCGTTCGGCGGATGATCCACTCGAGTTGCTGCGTGACGCGGTTGGCGTAGAAACGGATGCCGTCGATCACCAGTGCGCCGGTGAGGGCAATCGCGGAAATCGCAAGGATCACATACCCCTGCAGCAACGACGCATCGTCTTCACTCCCCAACCCATGCCCCCAAAGCAGTACGCCGATGATGCCGGCGACCAATGCCAGCACAAAGAGGATTACCGCTCCGACCATCAGCATGTTCCTTGTTTACGAGCCCAACAATTTCCACCGGAAAATACTGTCTTATGATACGTTATGGACATCGGAAAGGCGATAGTTGAATTGCAAATTCCCCGAAACGATTCACGTCTTATTTCGAGATTCAACCACAACTTGCAGCCCGGTTACCCCAAGCCCTATAAGGTGCTATTCACTGGCATTTAAAACCACCTGCATGACGATAGAATCCTCGATTCGCACAATGTTAACCTTCAAGGTTAATTGCAGAATGTCTGCGCCCGGACCGGCCTTACAACCGCGCCAGAGATTGTTAGCAGAAATTCGAACGTGTTTGCCACAATCGCATGAGGGAATTCACTATATAAACCCGCGCCGTTTTACGGTCTTTTACGTAAAGGCATTACACCACTAATTTCCGCTGGGGAAATGCGACTCAGGTCCGCCAACAGATCAGCATGGCACGCGATGACTTCATAGACTGCCGGAATTGACTGCCGAACTAATTGCATTACGCCAACCGATTCTGCTTATCAAATCGCCGCACCATCACGATGAAACACTGTCTTTATATAAAGCAGCCATCGCGGCCGACAAGACGAATCTACAACGAAACAAATCATCGAATCTTCCGCGTCATCGCGCGAGTTCATGGATCATCCAACAGACGCCTCATTGCCTCATCCGAGTTGTTGATTTAATTGACGTATCATGGGGAATCGCATGTCAGCCACTAAAGAAAATTGTGCTTTTGCACTTGATATCTATTCACTGCTTCGCGACAAGAAAGAGGCAGGAAACCAGATTGCCTGCGTCTCTCTGATTTAACCCAGCCAATGAGCTCGCCACGCCGGCCAATCTTCTTTTGCAACCCTTCCAACGACAGTTAAACAACGGTCTTCCAGCGTCTGGTCACCACTGCCCGCCACGAGCGCGGGGCTGTGATGTTCTATTTCGCCCATCTGGCCGTACCTGCCGCCGTCGTAAAAGATCTGAATGGCGTCGCCTTGCGAGTCAGGTTCACTTAACGGCACGTCGCAATACGGCCGCCGGAATTGCGGCGTGATGTTTCGGTAGATCACCAGGTAGTCACCGTTTGAAGATTCGCGCACGTATGCCATACGCCCAAGCACGCTGTCCGGGGCCAGGCCGATTTTGTACAACTCACTCCCCGAAACCTGCAGTTCCATCAGACCATCATTGTCTGTCCATCGCGCATTGGGAATAGGCTCGTAATGGTTTCTGAACTGAGACTTCGGCAGGACACTGACAAACATCCTTCCACCCGACGGCATCTGTAAAAGACTCCAAAGATCCATTGGTTGCCCCGGTGTGCCATCCAGCAGTTGAAGCTGGTTTACGGTTTCATACGCGATGGCACTTTCAAAGCCATTCAGCGCCGGCAAAGCCACGCGCGAAAACGCGCGCGTCAATTCAAATTCGACATAGTGATCTGTCCGCTGGTGATCGATTCGACCTGCCTTGCGAATTTTGCAACAGTCGCTGCCTGATGACTCCGCGACCCATTGATCATCATCGATCGATGATGGCACGTCGTAGAAACGAATATCCGGCCGATCGGTCTTCTTCCAGAACCAATCGATCTCCGGCCCAAGCCAGAGCCGGTCACCGCCGACATTCCAATCGCCCGACCAGTTTGGGTTCTCCCATAGTGTTGGCTCTCCGGCAATTCGCACCTGCAACACGCGACCGCGCGTCGGGAGCAATACGATTTCATTGCCTTCCGCTTCCCAGGACCATGTTTGTAGATTCATGAAGTAGCCTTGAAGGACATCACCATCCGCCTCTTAATTATCTTATAAATTAGCATATCAAAACTGGCTGCCCCGCCTGAGTGGCTTCCACCCAAGCGTAATCTGTTTCATTTCACTTACTTTCCCCTACAGAGGTGAGATTAAAGACTAAAAATAAAATCGAAAAAATAAATACTTTTTCGATTTAGGCTGGATTCATCTTACTGTTCAGATACGATTATTTTAGAGTTTCCTTTCACCGGACGGCTGGGCACGCATGAGCCGATCTCCTTCCATTCTCGATGTCGCGCGCGAGGCGGATGTCGCACCGAGCACGGTTTCGCTGGTCATGAATCATCACGATCGCGTGAAGCCGGAGACGCGCCGCCGAGTACGCAACGTGATTGAGAAGATGGGTTATCAGGGGCGCCGCCGCGGCCCTAAACCGAAGTCAAACCGCGCTCTTCAAATCGCACTGGTCTACACGCAGGATTCGTTCGATGACGGCAAGCTGAGTACTTACTGCCATGACCTGATGTCCGGCGCAAAAAGAGCCATTGGAAACGGCCCTTCCTCGCTGAGCATTCTTCGCGGCCTGGAGCACGTGGATCAGGACGATATGTTTCGCCTTCAGATTGAATCCGGTGATTTTGATGGCGTACTGCTGTTCGGCCCGATGCCTGAAGACGGCTATCTCGAATACCTGCAACAGCGCGGCATACCGCTTGTCGCGTTCAATCGCCCTTCCGTGGATGACCGTCACAGTTGCGTGACGCTCGACTTCCGCGGCGGCGCGCGCCTGGCGATCGAACATCTGATCGACCACGGCCACACAAAAATCGCAACCATCGAAGGGACGACCAAACGCGGCTGGCTTCAGGATCAGGTTCACCGAGGTCTGGCTGATGCTTTTTCTCAAGCAAAGCTCGAACCTGTTCTAAGCCTTCAATATGAAGGCGGCAACGGGCCGACGGACATCCAAGCCATCTGTGATCAGATTCGACAAAGCGACGCCACCGCGCTGTACACCGGCGACCGTCTTGCCGTGCGCTGCATTGAATACCTGCATCAGCAAGGCGTGGATGTGCCGCACGACATGTCCGTCATCGGATTTGATGGCATGAAATTAACGACAACGAACAACTTGCGCCTGACATCAATTGGTTTTGATAAGGATGACATGGGGCGCAAGGCGGTGAGTCTGATTGAGCGGCTGAATGCCGCAAAGCCGGATATTTGCTGGGCAATTGAGACCGTACCGACGTATCTGGAAGAAGGCGACACGGTGACAATGCGTCCGGAGAACTGACAGCAGCGATTCTTGACCAAACCCTGAAGTTTCCAAGGGTTTCCAGTGTTCCGGGGGGCCGCGTTTCCGGGGGCCGGGGTCGGAGGACGTTCAATTCTGTTTCGGCATTCAAGGGAGCACCCAATGGCACACATCACTTCCCGCCGCGCCTTTACATTGATCGAACTGTTGGTTGTGATCTCGATCATTTCACTTCTTATTGCAATCCTTTTGCCGGCACTGGGCAAAGCCAGAGAGTCTTCGCTGTCACTGGTCTGCCTGAACCAGACGAAACAAATCGGCCTTGCCCTGCATATGTATGGGGCAGACAACAACGGCATCAGTCTGGATCCGGTTGTTTATGACCCATCACTCAAGTGGTTCTGGGGCAATGAAGTTGACAAATACATTGGTGGCGACGGACAGGCCGTAGCTGGCAGTCGTCGCGTGACCAGCCATACGTGGCTATGCCCGGTTGAGGATCCCGATCGCAAGAATCAACTCAAGTCCGGCGCGATCATCGGTATTGGCCCCGACAGTGCCAGCTACATTCCCAACCGCAAAGTCGCGTGGCAGATGAGCGGCGGCGTCATTACCACCGCGTATGTTCGATTTGACGATGCCGTCGATCCGGCCAAATCCACACACTTCGCGGAAACCTGGAGAGGCGGCACGTGGATTGATCCACGATTCGCCACTGCCATCCCGCCATGGGGTTTCAGCGGACACTTCGGCGGCAGCAACATGCTTTTCTTTGACAGCCACAGCGAAACGGTCGGGCCGGAACACGATGTTAATAATGTCGCGAAGGTGGCTTCTTACTTCTGGTTCACGACTTACTAAACAGAACAGCGCGGGTCAGGGTTAAGCGACCTGCGACCAATCAAGCACCACACCCCAGTACGTGTCTTTGTGGTTAAGTAACCCTTCGTAAGCATCTTCAATCTGTTCGGGTCGCATCTGGTGACTGATCAGGTCATCCACGCGCAGACAACCGCGTTCGATCAGGTCGTAAATCGTGACCAGATTACTCTCCACCGAATGACGAAGGTCCTCGCGATGGCATGGTCGATGGACAAGCGGCAAGCGCCATTCGTGAGCGCCAATGAATTTGATCCAACGATAGTGAACCGGCCAGATTGTGTCAGTGACATTCGCCTGCACTTCCGCGCGGGGCGTCCCAAGCAGTATGACCTGCCCGTACGTGGCCGTATTCTGAGCAGCCTGGTGAACCACCCGGCTGTCACCCACCGCATCAATCGCAATGCGCGCGCCAACATTGCCGGTTAACTTCTGAATCGCCGTCGCCACCTCTTCCTCTGATCCGCCGATGACATGTTCGATACCGGCCTTTTCGGCGATTCGTCGTCTGGGTTCGTAAGGATCGATGCCGATGACGCGCGCCCCGCTGAGGCGGAATAACTGCGCCGCCAGATTACCGACGGTGCCAAGCCCGAATACCGCAACCCATTCATTGAGCGCCAAATCAGCGACCTGAACGGCCGCAATCGCCACCATGGCCATGCGAGCGGCAACGGCCTGTGCGTCCGTCAAATTTTCAGGCACAGGCACAACGAGGTTCTGCCCGACCGTCGCGAGATGATCACGCACGTGATGCGCCAGCGTGAACACACGCTCGCCAACTGAAAAACCGTCGACCGCCTGGCCGACTGCAACCACCTCGCCCACATTCGCGTAACCCATTGAAGCCGGGTATCGGCACCAGCCGACCGGGCTGCTGACCTGCGGATTCAGACCCGTATAAATCGCCAGTTCCGTGCCTGCACTGATAAACGACGCGCGCGTGCGGATCAGCAGTTCGTGATCATGAGGTTCATCGTGATCCAACTCGACAGCATCCAGACGAACGTCGTGTTGGTTGTGAACAATAACCTGCCGCGTTTTCATTGTGACCGCTCGTTTTCAGGCGTTGTCACGTTGCGCGGCTGATACTGATTGCCCGCCAGCACCTGTCGCACGTCGTCGGACGGGTCGTCGAGCTGCGCAAGCTGGTCGCGCATGGGTTCCTGCGTGATGATGAAGTTGCGAACGAACATGCAAAGCAGGCCCACGCGCGGCCGATCGGTCTGATTGGGTCGTGCACAGTGCCACCATCCGCCGTCACCAACCACCACGTCACCTTGCTTACCAGTGATGACAATCGCTTCATCCGGCCAGCGGTTTCCGTAATCCGGCGCGTCACCACAGCGGTGTGCGTTCGGCACTACGCCTGTGCCGCCATTCTCCACCGTGAAGTCATCAAGCAGCCAGATCGTCTGCCCCGCAAGATCGTATGGCGGGTACGGCGGCTTCATCGCCCAGTACGGGTAATCCACGTGCCAGGTGAAATCCGCATGACCGGGATGCAGAATCATGCCGGTCCACGACGAGCAGACCATGTCTTCGCCGAGATAAGAACGCCAGATGCTCAGCACGCGCTCATTCATTAATAGCTCGAGGAATATCGGGTGCTTGTTCACGATCCGCGCAACGCGTTGGAACCCGGTCGGCGTGCCTTTCCCGCTCGACTCACGATTCGCGATATCCAGAATGATCTCGCGCGCCTCGGCGGCGCGCTGCGGTTCAATCAGACGCGGCAGCAGTTGGTAGCCCGGCGATCGCAGACTGGTAACAATCGCCTGGACCTCCGATTCATTTGCGACTGGCGTGGCGGCCGTTTCAGACATTCTGACATCCTTTGCAAAAACCATTATCAAAATTTATCTAATGCAATTATTCAGGGTTATTCTGACATTTCAATATGCATAAACTATGATCAATAGACCACGACTATTTCGCTACATGAGAAGCAAGGCATGAAACTCGGTCACGTTGTTCGAACCTTGAATGTGCGTCACTACGCCTCGCCGCCGGCTGTCCATCATCGGACGCGCCACGTCGAATCAAAGATGGAAGAGTTTGAGGTGATTACCACAGGCTTCGGCCGGTTGCCCGGCGACGATGGCCGCACGATTGACGTGGGCCCCGGATCACTGCTCTGGTATGGCTCCAACGAACTGATCGAGATCTTCAGCGACGAGAATGAACCTTACGAATGCATCGTGTTTCAGTTCACAGTCAACGGCCGACCATCCCCCAGGCCGCGACGGCATAGCGCGTGGGCGGACCTGGCCGCGGCCAAACGCTTTGGTGAGTCGGCCGTGGCGCAATACCGTGCGGGCTCTGCCGATGATCGCTGGCTGTGTCCGTATCTTTATGCAACGCTCTACTGGCATGCGATGGAACATGCGCGAAATCGAGCCGAGCGCGGCACGCTGACAGCTATCGAACGGGCGATGCACTTCATTGAAATGCAATTCAGGGAACCGATTTCGGTTGAAGACATCGCGAACGCCGCGGACCGCAGCGCGTCGCATCTGCATGCACTGATGCGCCAGCAACTAGGCCGATCACCCATGCAGGTCGTACAGGAGCGACGGCTCGAGGAAGCCCGGCGCCTGCTCGTGACAACCGACCTGCCGATCAAACAAGTGCAAGTCCGCAGCGGGTACAGCGATGCAACCCATTTCTCGCGCACGTTTCGTGCGCGTACGGGTTTGTCTCCAAGCCAATATCGAGAACAACACATAATTTGAAGAGAATGTGGCACCCTGTATTTCCGAATCGCCGGCGCATCTTCACTACCGCGGCACACTGACCCACTCATCGGGCCGATCGGCCGCCTGAAGACCCGCTTCGAGCAGTGCGATGACCTGCATCGTCTGATCCGGCTCGACCGGCGGTTCACCCGTCAGGAAGAAAGACAACATCGCATCAACAGCGCACTCCATGAAGTTGCTGATGTTTTCCAGCCGAACCAGTTTTTCTTGTTCATTCTCCTGCCCGAAGTAGGCAACCAGTTCGTACGGATGGCCGGGAATGGTGTTCATCTGCGCCCGACGTCCGTCACCAAAATCAATGGTCAAAGCGCTGCACCATTCGTTGCCGGTATAGATAACGCGCTCGGCATCACCGCCCATGACCATGGCGATCATTTCCAGATGATGCACGGCGTAAATCGAGAAGACCTGCGGGCTGCGCGTCGCCATGAAGTTGACGCGCTGGCCGTTCAGCGTGCCGGCCAGCGCATCCTTCAAAGCCGGTGCGAATCGCAACGCTGACGATGAATACATCGGCGTGTTGTGACGCGCTGCCAGATCAAACATCCGTTGCGCCGCAGCACAATCCAGCGCAAAAGGCTTGTCCACAAACACCGGTTTGCCACTGCTCAGCGCGAGCTGTGAAAGCGCTTCGTGCTTGTCGGCATGGTCGGGCGACAGCACGAGCAGGCAGTCACACTCGTCAACCACCTGCTGCATGCTGTCGGCCTTGCCGACGTTGTGCAACTCGCACCACTGGTCAATCGGCATCTTGCCGGGTGGCGACGTCTGCTCCCATGCCAACGCGAGTTGAAACTGATCACCGAAAGGGCTCTGGCGGATATAGTTCGGCAGCCGACGGGCGTGACCCTCATCAATGTAATAATCGATGAAACCGATTCGCTTCATAACGTACCGCTTCCTCACACTTCTCGTGGAAACGATCCACCATAGCCGCCGCGGTGAACGCGCCAATAGGCGCGATCCGTCCACGTGTTGGCTCAATCAGATAACCGAACGGGAACGGTGCTCAGTCCCCTGCTACTTACGCAACCGTCTTAAGCGCCTCAACAATCGAGCGTTCAAACGGTGAATAAGCAGATGGATCGTCACGATTGAGATTCGTCGGCTCGTGCAATGCGATGCAGTTGTTCGTGATGATGCGTGGCTCCATGCCCGTGTTGTGGCTGGCGGAATGAGAAACATACCCATGGCACAGAACAACGTCGCCAAGCTGACCTTGGGCTTCCACGAAGGGAAGATGGTGACCTGCTTGAGTACCCAGATTAATAAACTCACTGTGCGACATGCCTTCGGGTTCGGCTTCCTGAAGCACGCGCGCACTGGTTTTGTGCGAGCCGACGCGAATGGCGGTTCCGCCGTCGCCCGGGCCGATGTCGCTGAACAGCATGATGGCAATCAACGCCTGATTCGGGCAATTCACATGTCGATGCCCGCCGCCATCAATGTGCCAGCCGGCTTTGGGCTGCCAGGGTTTGTCTGCAAAACCTGGAAAGGTGATCGGCCACGCACCGGTGCGCTCGCCGCGTTCAACCCATCTGCCGGCGCCGAGCAGATCATCGAACGCCGCCCGAACGCGCTCTGAGTATAAAGCCGAAACAGCCGGGCCTGTCGGTGGATCAGAAACCACGACGGCCTCGCGCTGCCACGTGGAGCGATCGTCGCGTTCAATGCCATGCTCCACTGACAGGCCTGACCAGACCTGCTCCAGCACCGGTTCGGCAATGGAACGCGTGAAGCCCTCTCGTAAGTAAGTGAATCCCTCCTCAATAAACTGATCAACGTCGTTACTACTCAATACTTTCAAACGTGACATGATTTCCTCATGGATCAAGGCGAATCGTCTGGTCCAACCCGTACGGGCCAAACGACCACCAGATATAGTCTGTATTTCCACTGGGCCAGTCGGTTTGTATTTGAAATCCGGTTCGGTTGCTGCGCCACTGCACCGCCCCGTCATGTCGGGCATAGTGGCCGCCTTCCAGATGCGCCCATTTACGAACCGCCTGGGTATTCAGTTGCGTGGCGACGAAAATTTCCCTTGTGGCGCCATCGCGACGAAACGTAGCCGCATCTGTCAGCAACGGACGCCAGTGTCGATCAGCATGATCAAACGGCTGGCGGCCGTAATACGGCGCGTCAGTCGTGGCGAAACGGTGCGAGCGAAAGTCCACCCGGTCGCTGTTGTAGCGGTAGCCGTAGTGGGTTTCGAAATGGGTGTTCGTGCCGCCTGTTTTCAGCGCCCGAAAATCCATGGACGGACAATCCACCTGATCGCGCACGATACGCTTTTCATCCAGCATGATGCGCCAGGCTGTTCGACCATAGGTCGAATCAGAATAAGAATAGATGTCGCCGTGCAGGCTGGTTGGCGAGTAATTGCCATCCCCCGGCCCGGTGTAGTGCTCGTTGATCGGCAGCCGGTCTTCGTTGTCGGCTGAATAGGTGTAGAAAGCAATATAAGACTGACGCAGGTTGTTCATGCAGCGCGTGCGATGTGCTGCCTCGCGCGCTTTGGATAATGCGGGTAACAGCAGCGCGATCAGCAGCGAAATGATGCTGATCACAACAAGCAATTCAATCAGAGTAAACGCACGAAAACAGCGGCTGGCGGGATAGCGCGTCATCAAGAGGCCTCACTTTCTCATCGTGGATTCGCGAATCACAAGACGTGGTTTGACAATCTGACGTTCTCCCCAGCGTTGATCAAAATACATCTGCTTGACCGCCTCAACCAGAACCTGCGGCTGCGTCGTAATCGAACTCATCGGCGGGTCCGTCATGATGGCCCATGGCGTGTCGTAGTAGCCGAGCACGGCAATATCTTCGGGAACCCGTAAGCCCGAGTGCTGAATTTGATTTGACAAAAAAGCGCCGAGCCAATCCGCATGAGCGAAGATACCGTCCGGCAGTGACGGTGGTTTCAGCAATTGCGAAAATCGCTCGCGCAGCTTGTCGCGCGGCTCAGCGACCGATGCAGTAAAGGAAATAATCTCGACCGGCTCAATACTCTCATTGATCGCATCCGTTGCGCCGCGTATCAATTCGCGTGAATGAATATCCGGCTGATTTCTGGGCTGCGTCATCACGACGCATCTGCATCCGCATTCGATCAAATGCCGCATGCCGGCGTAGCCACCATGATGCCAATCACTGACCACACTGCCACGCGCATAACCATCAACAGCTTCGTCACTGTAGAAACAAAGCAGTGGCACGACGTCAGCATACGCGTCGAGAAAACGAAGTAATGTCTGTGACATGCCGTTAAAGAGAACGACATCCACCCCTTCATCAATAATGCGGTGAATCTTCTGTTGGAAACGGGCATGTGCCGGCTTGTCGTGGATGTCTTCCGGCGGCGATTCAATCAGTAAGTTGACGGACAACTCATTGGAAAATGTCGCAGTAATCGCCTGGGCGTAGTCAGACCATTCGTCACCATGCGTTCGTGTCAGCAGCAACACCTGGCGGGTTTTCTGTGAGAGGTCGGCAACGTAGACGCCGCTGCCGTGCCGCACCACCACCAGTTGCTCCTGCTGCAAACGATCGACGGCCTGCCGCACCATGTTGACGGTCGTCTGAAACTGCCGGGCAATCTGCCGCAACGGCGGAAGCTTGTCGCCGGAAGCATATCTGCGCTGATCAATCCGGGCTTTGATCCTGGCGTAAATCTGGCGGGCTGTCGGAGCAGATGTGACGGGCGATTTCATCTGGCAGTTACTTTTCGTGACTTAACATGTGTTTGATCAATTATAATCGAGATTTCAACCATTCCAAAGGACAATCATTTTATTTCTTTAATACCTTTAAAATATAATTTTATATAAAAATTATATCTCCCAAAGGAATATCCATTTGAAAATTGTGCGAACAATTATACCATCTGCCGGGCGTGATGCTCATCCTTTATAAGGAAGCCGAACTTGGCAAAGCAGAAACAACTCGATCAGCAGTGGGCCTTCAACAGCGCCACGGTAATGAAACTGCCGTGGGAGCAGGAACTGCCACTACTTGAACGTTTCGGCTGGCAGAGCGTGGAAGTCTGGTACGACAAACTTCAGGCTGCGCTGGATCGCGGCATGGCGGACTCGCCGCAGGCAATGGGACACCGACTCAATGATGCCGGCATCCACATCGTGGGCATGTGCGGCGCTTCGGTCAGCACATTAGCGCAGCGCGAACATGATCACGACGAACGCGATCAATGGCTGCAACGGCTCGACTTTGCAGCCGCAATCGGAGCACCAGGACTGGTTGGGTATGTCATTGGCGACGCCGATGCCGATCTGGAATCCGAGTATCAATACCTCGCAGGAAAACTGAACGGCTACGCAACACAGGCGGCGGAACGAAACCTGACAGTGCATCTTGAATTTCTCGGGCAGGCGCCAATCAACGGCACGCTGCGATCCGCGATCGATCTGATCAAACGAGCCGATCACGCTTCACTCGGCCTGCTGTTTGATCTTTGCCACTACTACGTCAGTGCCAGCCATCTTGAAGACCTGATGCACCTGCCTGCCGAGAAACTGACGATGGTGCACGTCGACGACGCGCGGCAGATGCCGATGGAAGAACTCGGCAATGCCGACCGTACCTTTCCAGGCGAGGGACAGATGGACGTGCCGCTCCTGCTGCATGAACTGAGGCAAAGAACCGGCTACGCCGGCCCAATGAGTTTTGAAATTTACGATCAGCAGGTCTGGGAGATGGCGCCGCAAGCCGTCTTTGAAGCGCTCGATCGTTCAATCACTTATCTCGAAGAAAAGGCGGTGTCATCATGAGTGTTCGCATTGGTGTGATTGGTCTGGGCAACATGGGACAGCGTCATATCAAATCCGCGTTACAACTTGGCGATCTCGTACAACTGGCCGCAGTAGCCGATCCGGATGCCTCAAAACGTGACGCATGCGCAGCCAGCCATGCTGTTCCGGCTTATGAGCAATGGGATCAGATGCTGGATCAGGCGGAACTTGACGCAGTCATCATTGCCTGCGCCGCGGTTGAAAGACTCGCCCCGATCGAAGCTGCCGCAAAACGCAAGATCGCGATATTCTGCGAAAAGCCGCCGGCGCTCACGATGGCGGACGCCCAAGCCGCGGCAAATACCATTCGCGAAAACGGCATCATCAATACAGTGGGCTTTCAATATCGCTGGGACCCGCTCGCTTCAAGGATGCGCGAACTGGTCGCTTCAAGTCAGCCGCTGTTCGCGCGCATTATGGTGGCATGGAATGTATTCGGCTGGGTCCGTGACGGCGCGGCGCCGTTGAATCTGTACCGCAAGAACGGCTGTGGCGGCCCGTTTATCGAACAAGGCATTCATTTTCAGGACGTGCTGCGCTATATCGTCAATGACGAGCCATCACAGGTACACGCGATGGCGGAACTGGGAAACAATCACCCCACCACCGACCGTGATTGCGAAGAAACATCTGTCCTGACGGTGAAACACGCAGGCGGCCTACTGACATCTCACGTTCACAACTGGTCACATCGCGAAACATGCGTGCAACTGGAACTCGTCGGCGTGGATTACCACCTGACCTGGACCATGGAAGGAAACCGTCGGCTGACCGGCACAATCGACGGACAAACGATTAACGAGACCGCCGATCAGAACAACTACGAAACCGAGATTCATGGCTTTATCAAAGCAGTCGCCGAAAGAGACCAGCAACTGTTGCGCAGCTCCTACGCCGATGCCTGCCGTTCACTGGCAACATGCTTTGCAGCGGAGCGCTCACTGCAAAGTGGAACAGCGCAGAATGTAGACCCATGACGGCTTGAAACACAAACGAGGCGTCAATGACCTTCACGCCGGGCAGGACACATTGGCATTAAAATAGTCATGCCAGCCGCACTGCTTACTGATCAGTGCCGGCTTGATTCCGCCGGCGGCCTGTCCATTTTCCTGCATGCGCTCCAAAAATCGTTGATGGGCGCCAGTTCCGACCCGATGAACGGTCAACACCTGCAATTGACCGAGCCGGCGCGCATAGGCGTAGTGCGGATTCTCGCAAAGCTGCCGTTCCAGTTCGTTCTGTATCTCGCTCAATGTCGACACCTGCCATGCACCATCCGCGGCGACAAACAACTCGTAGTGCGTTGGTGGTTGCGGTTCGGCCGTCGCCAGCATGACGAATTCCGGTCTTACATTGACCTTTCGGAACGTCGCATCCAGTGCAGCCTTCACATGCTGTTCGTGCAATTTCTCACCGCAAATGTCATGCGTCTGACCGGCTCGGCCCAACAGACGCAGGGTCGGCGTCTGTTCAACTCGTCCCGTCACCTCAACGCAATCGCCGGTGCGGTAACGATACAGGCCCCCAGCCGTCGTCACGACCGCTTCGTACTGACCGCCAACTTCTGCTGCATCGATACCAATACAGGCGCCATCTTCCTCGAGCAGTTCAATGACATGCGACGTCACCGCGGCGGGGTACTGTCCCCGCCACGGGAACGAGACAAACGCTTCGGTACTGAGAATACCCTTTGGCTGGAATTCGACGCCCGGCCAGGCGCCCTGCAACGCTGCAAATGGTTGCTCCGCCGCAGCATCCCCCCACGCGCTGATAACCGTCAGGCGAGGCCAGATCGATCGCCAATCGTGCGCCGATACGTGATTTAAATCTCGTATTGGGCGCAACCGCTCAACTGCCATTGTGTCGCCCGACGGCAACGAACACCTGCCGTGAGAAAGATCATCGATCAATGCGTCCCACCAGCGTGGCAAAGCATCAACCAGCAACGACCAGAACGACGGGTGCCAGACCGACACCAGGCGCAGCTCGCGCGCCCGCAATAGCCACCACAACGTGGCGTAACGAAACTCATCAAAACCCTGTAAATGGCGCACCGTATTCGGCACGGCCAAAGTGGTGCCGACCAGGCGGCGTCCAATGCGCCCGAGGTACGCCGTGTCGTCGTCAAAGCCGACTGGCACTTTCGAATCGGACGCCCCAGGTAAATTGATGGCCGGCGAGATGGACCAGTATGACGGGCCGTTCATCAATTCGGGGTATGTTCGAAACAAGTCCGTCACCCACGGACCGATCGCTTCATTGAACTGGCGCTGCAACCCCGAGGTGTACGGAATCAGTTTTGCGGCGCTGGTGGTACCGCTCGTGGGAATCAGTCTCGTCACCGGCTCGGCAGTCAGAACGCCCTGCTCCCCACATCGGATACGCCGGATGTCGTCTTCCAACGCTTCGTAATCGCACAATGGCACACGCTGCTGATAGGCTTCAAGCGTGTCAATTGAACTGAAGTCATAACGTTGTCCGTACGCTGTATGCTGATTGCGTCGAAGGGTCTCCAGCAGCAGGCGCTCCTGGACTTGTCGAGGCGCACCAAGCCCCGTCGCAAAACGAGAGGTGGTTCGCCGATGGCCAAGAAGCCAGAGCCGATGTATGAACGCGCACCGGTTCACCGCGCAATCTCCATCACGTGCGGCTGCGACTGTTCGTTACCCGCATCGACCATTCGCCGACCCGCGCGCGTCAGGTTGCCGCCGCTCAATTCACACAGGCATACCAGTTCATCACCCTTGGTATGGCCGGGATTCAGTTTCAAGAAATGTCGAATGTGTGGATCATCAGCCTTACCAGCCGGCACCCCGGCCAACGGTAAACGTAACCGTTGCGGTTGTTCAAAACGAACAATGCCTGATGCGCGATCATATGCCGCTCCCCAGCGCTCCTCGGCCAATCGATGTGTCCACGACACCGACTCAGGAGATGTCTGATACTCGTAATGCGGATAAAAACACCGAAAGAAAACGGGCAGAAAACGGTATGTGCGAAAACCCGACGTGATCAGCAGCCAGTACAGCCGGCCGCTTCCGTGCTCTGCATGCCAGCGCATTGCGGTGTTGATCCACGCTCGAGAGAGCGCAGAGCTACCCCATGCTTCGGGCGCAACGATTGTATCCCCCGAACATGCGATCGTGGCCACTTCACCACCCGGACCCGCGGCATGGTAAAGCGCCAAAGTTGAAAATCCCTGCAACTCGCCGTGCGCGGCGCGCAGCAGAATCGCAAGCGTCTTGTTGGCAAGGTCGTCCTCGAAAACATCGAGCGCGACCCCGCTGAAACAGCGCTCCAACAAACCAAACATTTCGCGTCGATCAATATCCGTTAGCCTTTCAATTGGTTTAACGACAGGTGTCATAATACGGCTACCTCCGGCCATACCGGCCTATCATCCAGTGTTGGCGGCACTGAATGGTGAACAACATAAATAACACTGCGGGCGCGCCACGCTTGCCGCTTCAGCATCCAGTGGCTTGCTGCCGGATGTGTGGCGGGAAGGCCGAATACCATCGCCTCCGCGCCCATTTCAGCGGCCAATGATCGCAGCCCGCTCAGCAACTGTTCCAGGAGCCCAGGGCGATCATGCGGGAAAACCAGGTGCGATGCATACACCATGGGCAACATTTCGTTCGGCCTCGGCAAATGAACTCGCCCGGCAAAACGACATCCAGCGTTGATCCAATGACGCCAGCGCGCCAAAGCGGGCGACAACGCGCTTACAATCGTCTGTTTGAATGCTCGCTGATCCCACACCGCGCCACAGGCAACCAGTTGCCCCGCGTGCTCGCAGCCAATGAAAGATTCGGGACGAAGCCCCCTACCGCGATCAGGACATAACAATGCATCAAGTGTCCAGTTCGGGCGAGCGTGCGACGCACACCCGTCAGACCGCAACAACGCAGCCACCCGCGGCATGTCAGCGTTCTCCAGTCGACGAAACGGCGGCAGAAGGCCACGCTTCGGCCCAGTCGGCACGGTCAGTGTCACAATCTCCCCGACCGGCGAATAGCGTGGCAGCCCTTTTACCCCACGTTCAAGCGCTCGCCGCGCCGTTACATTGTCAGCCATGATGCTCGTCAGGTCGTAATCCACTTCGTCGGGGCGACGCATCGACAGCAGTTGGTCAAACGTCTGCGCAATCAGCCGACGGGGCAACCGGACGCCCGGCATGTTGCGCAGGCCACTGAGATACCCCACGCGACGCAACTCGCCGTTGATCCACAGTTCGCGCACGCTGCGCGAGCCAATGGCCACGACCTGTTCGTCACTGCGCCGCCGGACAACCACCATGTCATGCCGATCCCCTTGGATCGACGCGGCGTGCTGATAGTTCGGCTCGACCTGTAATGACAATGAGATTGCGCCCGGCATGGGCAGCGCATACAGTCGCTGAATATCCGCTTCGTCACCTGATCGCGGCATATCGCAGAAATACTCACCCGAAATAGACGCTGTCAGTAGCAAATCTTTTTTAAACCTCGATCAAAGGGATACGGTGTGTTTCATCGCCCAACGGCAGACCACTGCGCCCGGTCACGTCGCGCTGGTGCATCGCGTTGATCACAAAGTAGTTGGCAAGCATGAATGCGCCCCGCCGGTTCGCAGAACATTTCGCGCGCTGCCAGATGCTCGGCCAACTGTAAAACTCACGCCGCGCATCCAGGCAAAGCCGCTCCAGTTCCTGCTCACTCATGCTCGCAGGCTTGAACGGCACCATGTTGTAGCGGTAGCGTTCGTCAAGCCACCAGTTCTCGTAAAGCAGACGCCCCGCCTTGTGCAATCGTTCATACAGCGGCGTCCCGGGAAACGGCGTAATGTGGTTGAATGCTGCGATAAACAATCCATTGTCTCGCGCAAAACGAATAGTGGTCTGCAATGTCTCGGGTGTGTCCGTGTCGTAGCCAAACACGAATGTGCCATAGATGCGCAAGCCATGGCGGCGAAAGTTCGCCAGCGCAGCAGCCGGCCCGCCGTTCATCAGATTGAAACCCTTGTTCATCTGCTTGAGCGTGTCAGGGCTCAGACTTTCCAGCCCGATCAGCAACCCCTGACAACCACTGCGACGCGCTAACTCAAGCGCCTCTTCATCGAACGCCACGTTGATCGAAGACTGACTGACCCACCGAACATTCAACGGCACCAACGCCCGCATGAATTCTTTGGCGGCCTCCAGGTCCGAACAGATGTTGTCGTCAATGAAGAAGATCATCTGTCCCAGCCGCCTTACCCGGCGGACTTCTTCAATCACCGCATCAATCGGCCGATGACTTTGCGTTGCCCCGAAATAACTCTGAATCGCGCAGAAATCGCATTTGAATCGACAGCCCCGGGCAAACTCAACCAGGCCGATCGGCAGATAACGCTTGCCCTGGAACAACGTACGATCCGGGCGCACAGATGAAAGACCTGGTCGATTCTCTGCACGGTACACTTTTTGCGGTCGGCCATGGCGGTAATCATCAATCACCTCGGCCAATGTCCGTTCCGCCTCGCCAACAACCACGGATTCAGCGTAACGCGCCACTTCATCGGTACACAGCGTTGCGTGGAACCCGCCCATGACAACGGGCACACCACGGCTTCGATATTCGCTGGCAATCTGGTAGCTGCGCCGAGCGGTGTAAGTTTCCACGCTGATCAACACAAGGTCGGTTGGCTCGTCGTACGGAATCGCTTCCAGCCGATCATCATAAAAACGCCGCTCAATATCATCCGGCAACAATCCGGCAATCGTCGCAACAGGTAGCGGCTGCATCTTCCACGTGCGGATGTAGCGTTTCATGCCGGCCGTACGCCCCACGCAGGGGTGTACGAGGGTAACGCGAAATCGTTGCGACCGACCGGGCGCAATCATGGCTCGACCTCCATCGCATCAACCATCTGAACAAAACGGCGAAGTGGCTCATCCGCGGGTGTGAAGCCGCGATGAAAGTCCAATCGTTCGAGAATGCGTCGGTCCGCGTGCAACAACGACATCATGAGTAACACCGCGCGTGCTTCGAGCAGCCCCAAACCGCGCGGCAGATAAAACACGGTCTGCGTCGTCGCCCTGCCGGCGGCCTCAAGTCGAGCGGTGAACAGCACGTGCATCCGCAGTGGTTGTTCAACCGTTGCCCAGGCGATATTGCTGCCGACCGTGGTAAAGGAGGCGACAACCTCCTGACGGCTCGCGCCAATGAGCCGGCGCATCCACTTGTTGGACGGCCGCCCGCGCAGATGCAGCTTCAGGCGATACGTGTCCAGCTCTTCAATCCATGGGGGCTCGCTTACATCCATGTTGTGCAGGGATGAGAAATGCCTGGCGTCCATGCCATTGCCAATGATCAAATGGGGATGACAGGAAAAATTCTGAGCAGGTGGAATCCAGCGCCGCCAGGGCTTCCTATCGTCGCCCGCAGGCGGTATCGGCAACTCAAATGCCGGTGCATCGCCATTGTAAATCCACACAAGGCCATGCGATTCACGCACAGGATACCGTCGCGCACACCGATCTGGCAGCTCCGGTTCATCGGGCGCTTCGACACATCGTCCACCGCTATCAAAACGCCAATGATGAAACGCACATTGCAATGCATCCCCGACTATCGTTCCCTGTCCAAGGTCGGCCCCGAGGTGCGGACAGCGCGCATCAACTGCCGCAATCGCTCCGGCCTTCGGCCGCCAGAGCGTGATGCGCCGATCCAGTACATCCCACGTGCGCGGCTGATTGGTATGAACCTGCCTTGAGCGCGCAACAACGTACCAGGAGCGCGTCAGTTGAGAAGGATCAGCAAACGCGCCCTGCCGGCGAACCGCCGTCGCCACACCACCGGAATATCCCAGTTTGTTCATGCGCTCGCCCCCACTGTCAACGGGACCGGCTTGAATGAGCTGTGTATCCAGTCCGGCCCGACCATGCCGCCGCAGGTATAGAATCGGTGCAGGTTACGGGCATAGCGTCGGTAGCCGAGGTTGGTCACGATTGCCACCGGCCATGGCGCGGCCGTCTGTCGCAAACGAGACGCAATACCCGACCAGCTGTAAGCCAGCTTCCAGGCGCGCTGCGTGCCCTGCTCCAATTCGTCGATACTCAGATGCTTCGGTTGAAATACGACGTGCTGCCCGTCATAAAGCTCCCAGTTGCGCGTGAGGATACGACCTTCACTCTCCAATCGATGGAACAACCTGGTTCCAGGAAACGGTGTAACAATCGCAAAACGCGGCAGGTCGATTCCCACGTCCACGGCAAATCGCGCGGTACGCTCAAAGATGTCCGACCGATCGTCATCAATGCCGAACACAAAGCAACCTTGAAGCGCAATCCGGCGCTCGTGCAGTCGCTCGACAACAGTTGCGTATCGGTCAGGATCATTAAACGACTTACGCATCGTACGGAGATTGGGGGTCGAGATTGATTCGAGCCCCATCAACAAACCACGGCAACCACTCCTGGCCGCGAGATCCAGAAGTGGAAGATCCTCAGCAAGCAACGTTGTGGCCAGGCCATACCATTGCAGGCGCAACGGAATCAACGCGGTAAAAAGCTCACGAGCGTAGTCGCGATCCGCAATCAGATTCAGGTCCACAAAGACGGCACGTCGGCTACCTGATGCCTCAATGTCTGCCACAACCTGCTCGACCGGCTGCTGAAGCGGCTTTCGCCCCCAGGCGCTGGGCACTACGCAAAACTCACAGTCATGGATACAGCCTCGCGTGGCTTCAAAAACGTGCGACGTCAGATAGCGCCGGCGCGGTAATACGTCACGTCGCGGCCGTGGCATTGAATCCAAAGACAGCGTTGGCGACTGATCGTAGCGCGCCTTCATCTGCCCGGCCGCAAAATCACGCAATAGCTGCGGCCAGGTTTCCTCCGCGTAACCCGTCACGATTGTGTCTGCATGCGGTCCAGCATCGTCCGGAACCAACGTGACATGCGGCCCGCCCAGCACCACAGGAATACCTCGCCCCCGGAAATGCGCGGCCAGCTCGTATGCTCGCACCGCCGTACCGGTAATGACCGTCATGCCGATCAGATCAGCTTCCAGCGCAAGATCGACATCCTCAATACCTTCGTCAATACAGCGTAGTTCGACAGACAAATCGTCAGGAAGCAGCGCCGCCAGCGTCGGAAAGGTCAACGGCATGTATCGCAAACCTCGGCCGAAGACACCGCCGCGATGCCGGTACAACGGCCCCTTCGGGCTGATCAGCACGATCCGCAACGGCCGATTCACTCGTGATACCGCGCGCTTCATTGTTCCGCCTCCAGCAACTGCGCACCAACGTCGGCCAACAGATTTCGTCTCTCGTCCCGGCCAAGCATGCCAAGTGATCGACCGATGTCACATACGGCCGCCAGCCCCACCAGTGCCCACGCATCACGGCGCGCGGACTGCTCATCTGACGCTTGCCCTTTGTCCTCACGGTGAGCCGTCACTTGTTCTACAACGTAACCGTGGAATCGGCTGTATAACCTGCGCAGAGCGCGCCGAATCTCGGGGTCATCTAACTCGCTGAGCCCTGCGAAGATGATGCGATAGAAGCCCCGGTCGCCGTGGGACAACGATTGGTGGCTCAACAGCCTCTGGGCAGCGGTTTGACTAGCCGCATCATTGTCGCCGTCTACCTGCTCAATCACCTGCGACCACTCTGCCCGTACCGCCTCAAAGACACGATCAATGGCGGCCAGAAACATATCGCGTTTGCTCGGCCAGGCGCGATACAGTTCAACCTCCTGTATCCCGCAACGTTCTGCCAGATAGGCGGTTGTTGCCTTGCGATACCCACGTTCGGCAAACACATCGACCAGAACAGGCACCAACTCCGAACGATGGCGCTCCGGCGCGGTCAACATTCTGGTGTCTGTCTGTGGCATTACGGCTCCCGGAAAAAACGTCATTATTGCACTTGAAAGTAATTACTAACAAATGTATGCTGAAGGCCGGTCAGATGTCAAGTCTTTACGACGTCCGGAGGGATAATTAATGCTCACGCCGGTCAAACCCAACAAGCAACGCTCACCGCAACGTGTGGCGCCAGCGGTGCTAACACGGCTTAACCAGAATCAATCTGACACGCCGTTGTCGGATCAGCAGCCGGTGAGAAGTGACCGCTATTTCCTTTGTCCGACGTTGACACCGCTCTGGTACACACCGGGCTACCAGGTGTTGGAGGAACCTGATCAACAGCTATACAACCAACTTACGGCACTGATGAGCATCGAACTGATCGGCTGGTTTGAGGCCACGCTTCTACCCGCACTAACCAGTGCCATCAAGCGCATCACTCATGACGAAGTGGAAAGTGACCTGATGGAGGCGCTGAAGTCCTTTATCGCGGATGAGTGTCAACACATCGGCTGGTGGGAGAAACTGCATGCCGACAGCCTTACTGCCCTCGGCCTCGATACACAGACACGCGTGCTGCGGGTCAATCCACTGGGGAAACGCGCATTCCATCTGATTGCCGGTCACGCCTGCCACGTCACCGCAGTCTTCTGGGTCATGCTTGCGCTGGAAGAACACGGACTTGAGATTGCAAGACGAACCCTGGCGCAGCCTGCCGACCAAATCGATCCTCGGCATCTCGACGCCCACCGGCACCATGTCCGGGACGAGGCGCGACACGTGCAGCTTGATCGTCACCTGATTGACTGCTTCTACCGCCGCCAATCCGGAGCAGCACGCAGAGTCAATGCATACCTGTTCGATCGGCTTCTGATGCGTTACCTGCTGCCACCGGTGCGCGGAGCAAGTCAGGTTGTCGATCAACTCGCGCGCATGCGACCACCCGTCCGGCCACATGTTTTGTCCCTGAAACAGCAACTACGAACACTGGCCCATCACACAGGCTATCGCGAAATGATGTATTCCCGGCAAACCACACCAGTTCTTTTTTCAATGTTCGATGAACATCCTCAAATGGCAAATCTGGCTCGCCGGTTAGAACCATCTTTTGATGCCGTATTGAAACGATAGGATGGCATGCCCACCTCAAGCATACATCCCGAGAAAAGCAGCCCGGGAGTCCAACCGCCCGGCTCGCTGAATCTTCTGCTGGCCACAGCGCAAATCTGCGCCGCACTTGGTATTTTTTTTGGGTTGTCGCAGTCTTCAAGCTGGTGGCACGTCGCGTTGCTTGCCGTAGCGTTTATTGTCGTCGGCAACGCGATCTACTTTATGTTGCACGAAGCCGAACATCGCGCACTGCATCGCGTTCGCTGGATCAATGACATCGCAGGCACCATTCTGGCAATGTTCTTTCCCGCACCGTTTGCACTACTGCGAAGAGCACACCTGGCACACCACTATTACAACCGCACGATTAATGAAGCATTCGACCTTTATCTGCCGGACGACCCACGCTGGTGGAAACGACTGCAATTCTACGGCCTGCTGACCGGTGCGTTTTACATTGTCACGGTACTCGGCGGCCTGTTTCTTTCACTGATCCCGTCAAGACTGTTACGGCGAGTTGTGCGATTTGATCGTCAGACGTCGGCATTCATCGGATTGCTCGACGCCCGTACCCTCTGGTGGATTCGCATTCAGACAATCGCCGCCATCATTCTGCACACGGCAATTGTCTGGACATTGACAATCCCCTGGCCGACGTATTTGTTGACTTATCTCGCGTTCGGGGTGAGCTGGTCTACTATGCAGTACCTGCACCACTATGGCACGCCGCTGGATCGCCGCAATGGTGCAGTCGACCTGCGTCCGCTGCCGCTGTTGTCATGGGTCTGGTTACATCATCACCTTCACCTGACACATCACCGTCACCCCCGTGCCTCGTGGATACGCTTACCTGAGTTGGCCCAAAAGGAAGGAATCCAGGCCGACTCGATGTGGCGTCAGTATCTACGGCAATGGCGCGGCCCGACTTTGTTGACAACGGATCAATCCCACAATGCGGCCATCAGGCTCAAAAGAAGGGACGAAGAATATGCATTCAACGCAAGCTGATTCGACAATACCGACCGATCTCACAGGCGACTCGACCGCCAACGCGCAAGAGCCGGCGCCGGTCTTTGCCGTGTCGCGACGAACGGGCCTGTACATGGTGCTGTTAAACTGGTTACCAGTCATGCACGTGGCACTCGTGGCTGTTGCGGCCTGGTTGGGTGCCTCATGGTCGGTACCCGCGGCAATTGGTGCAGGTCTGATCGCGCTCTATCTGTTCCCCCCGCTGTTGGTGCGCCTGGTTCTGACCGTCCGGCCGATCACCGAGGGGAAATACGATCTGGACAGCGGCGCGTTTCGTACCTGGTGGTTCACCGCTCAATGCCAGATTGTCTTTAACCGCCTGCCGATACTGGAAGAAGTCCTTCGTTTGCTGCCGTGTGCCTATTCACTGTGGCTTCGGCTGTGGGGCGCCAAGGTGGGATGGATGGTGTTCTGGTCGCCCGGCACGACGGTGCTGGATCGTCCGTTCGTCCAGATCGGTGACGGCTGTGTCATGGGCTTGGGCGTTCGCCTGCATCCGCACTTGATCGCCCAATCTGAAAATGAACCAAAGAAAACCGAACTCTGGCTCGCTCCGGTGCGCATCGGTGAGCAGAGCCTCATCGGCGGATTCTCACTATTGGCCCCCGGTGTAACGGTTACCCCGCGAAGCATGACCCCTGCGATCCACGCCCTACCTGCGTTTTCCGAATGGCGTACGGATCGCCGTACCCGCCGAGCCCGACCAACGATGGTATGAGAACGTTTACCGCAAAATTACGTTGGCTCCTGATTGCTCGAAGCGTTGTTCGCCTGTGGCGAATGAAGCTTGGCTGGACGATTGTCTGCCTTACCGGCTTCCTGCTGTTGTATTTTTTTACGCAACGGTTCGAGTTCTTCCCATCACGCTGGGTACCCGCCACGCCCATCGACCAATGGGTGGCGTTCGATCCTCGCTGGACACTGATCTATGAGTCTTTATGGCTGCTCCTTCCGATCGGCCCCTGGCTGGCCAGACACGTCTGGCAGATTCGTTGCTATGTCGTTGGATTTGCGCTGATGTGTGCCGTGGCATTTCCGATCTTCATCGTCTGGCCCGTTGACGCACCAAGACCGGACATTATCCCGAACCATGCGCCGTATCGCCTGCTCGTCTCCGTTGACGCGTTGCGCAACAGTATCCCATCGATGCATGCAGCGTTAGGCTTATATAGCCTGCTCGTTGCCCGTCGCCTTTTTAAGCCGCTGATCTCGCCGCGTTGTCTGACATTTATCACACTGCTTTCAGCATTGTGGTTGACTGCCATCCTATATGCCACACTCGCCACCGCACAACACTGGTTCATCGACCTTCCGCCGGGGCTGTTCCTTGGCGCAGCGGCTTACGTTTACGCCTGGCCTGGATTGAAACAAGAACAAACAGGAGACTCTCCATGCGAACCTTCACCCTTGTCCTCATGACCACCGCCCTGATAAACCAGTTGGCATTTGCAGAAATACGGCCGGGCGACCCGTATGTTGAAGACCGCGCGGCATTGCTACAGATCAAGGCTGAGTATGAAAAGGCCATCAAAGCCGACAGCCCGCATGCACTTGAACCGTTCCTGGCTGAAGGTTTCTCAGCTGTGATGGTGACCGGCGATGCAGTCAACTCCTTTGATGACCTGAATGAATACTGGCAGTACATCCGTGACTTGATCGGCGATGATGGTTCCTACGAAGTCGAGGTCGTCCATGAACCGGCACAGTTCTCCGGCAATCATGCCCTGGCGCGCGGCACCACGCGCGAGACGGTTACCGCTTCAGGCAATACATATCAATTTGAAAGCCATTGGACAGCCGTGCTAACCAGGCAGCCGGATGGCTGGAAGGTCCTGAGGCTTCACGCCTCGATGAATCCAATCGACAATGCCTTCAATCGCGCGGCCCTGAAGAGCGTCATGACCCGATCGGCCGGGGGCGGACTCGTGATCGGCCTGGTCATCAGCGGACTGTTTTTCTGGCTTCGAAGCAGAAGACAAAGCAGTAACGCCGCCGGCAAAAAACACTAAATAACGCTGCAAAACATTGAAAACAGCCTGTCTATGGACGCCCCCAGCGACCATTCCTGATAATTATCAATAAATTTCAATTTGGACCCGAAAAATATCACCGGCCGCGCATCCTTAACATTAGAACGGCAGGACAGCAGAGTCCGGGAGCCTGGATGGTGAATGACGACGCGATAGTGCAGACCAGATTTACCGAGGCGGTACGCGAGCAAGGCCCCGCACTACTGCGATTGTCCACGGCTATACTTGGCAGCCGCGAGGCGGCGGAGGATGCCTGTCAACAGGCGTTTCTCAAAGCATGGCAGCAGTTCGACCGGATTCAAAGCCTTCCCGGGTGGCTGCATCGCGTGGTCGTGCATGAAAGTTTCGCACAGCTCCGCCGGCGCAAGATTGAACGGCAAGCCATGAACGATCAGCCTTTTACGGCGCCCATGCATGACCATGCAAACCAGGTCGCGCAGCGCGAGCAGATTGTTATGGCGCTGAGCGACCTGCCCGACGCAACGCGTGAGATCGTCGTCCTGCGACTGCTTCAGGGGATGACCGGCAACGAAGTCAAGATAATGCTCGGCTGCAGCGCTTCGGAGGTGTCGCGCCGATTACATGACGGCATGGAAAAGCTGCGCGTCGCACTGCGCGACGAAGCGCCCACAGGAGGATGGAAGCCATGACCACTGACGAACTACGACGCTGGCTGTTGGATCACGACCTGACCGAAGCGGACCTTCGCCGAGCCGCCGAGGTGCTCGAACAGATCGACAGCGATGAAGATGAACGCGAAGCCCTGCGTGACTACGACCGGATTCGCCAGGCAATGGGACAGCTTCGCGATGAGGAAGAAGATGCGGAGGTACCCAACGGCGGGTGGGATGCCGTCGCGTGGCGCATCATGCAGGACCGGTCCGGCGGCTCAATGCGAATGCCGCGATGGCAGGCTTTTACCTGGGCAGCGCTGCTGCTGGTGGCGATCACCGGCTGGGCGTGGCGGCCTGCGGCGCCAGAACCAATCGTTCGGAACAGTTATACGGCCAATTCGCGCCAGTCTGTCCCCCTCGTGGCGCAACCCAAACCGCTGAACGAACCGGAAGTCGATCATCAGTTGGCCGTATTCCGTGAGGTATCCGAGGCATTCGATCATCGCGCGGCATGGGTCGCGCTGTCCGACGAAGGGTCTGACATCGGTCTCGCACCGGCGCCGCCGGCGACAAGTCGTATTGTCCTGCTGCGTCTGGCGATGTCACGCGATGGGCGCATTGTGTCGCAGGCTGATATGGCAATCGTTCCCGGCCAGCAGGCGGAACTTACCACGCCGCTCGAAGCCGATTTGAAACTTCGCTATCGCATTACCGCGTCGCGCCAGACACCGTCGCAATTAGGTATCTGGGCGCAACTCGACAACGCCAGAGGAACCGACGCGGGCGAAACCATCGCGGCCCTTGCCACGCGCCTTTATCCTCAGCCCGGGCGCAACCTGCCCGCCGGCCGACTGGCGACGTCCTCCGGTGGATATGACCTGATCGTCAGCTACGCTGAAGCACCCCTTGACGAGAAACAACCATGACTGCGGTCGCCGTCATCCTGATAACACTGGCGCACCAGGGGCACTGGCTCAGTGGTCGTGAGAACGCCATTCATCTGCAATGGCTGCTGGATCAACCCATGCCCGCTGCGACGCTCAACTGGGAGCTTCAACTCAACCGTGCCAAACTCGGTGAAGGAAGCATTGTCTTCGACGCGGGGGCAATCGATCAATTGACAACGGTTCAAATCCATTGTCCGGCCGTTCGCGTTCGCACACAGGTCAAACTCAACTGGCAACTGGTCGGCCGCGATGACGGCAAGTCCATCAGCAAAGGGAAGCTGGATATCTATCTCTATCCCGACAACCTGCTCGCCGGTCTGGCGAAGCGTATCGGCAACAGGCAGTTGGTTATTGTCGACGACAAGTTGCCGGCCATGCTGGCTGAGCATGACGTCCCCCACCGCCGTGCTAAGCATCTGGCCACACTCGCGGCCGGAACGGACGACCTGGTAATCGTCGGCCCGGATCGCATTGATGACACCCCCTTTATCCAGCAGCCATTGATCGGCCTTGCCGAAGGCGGCGCGTCTGTCTGCATACTGCGGCAGGCCGATGCCGCAACACTTGCAGGATTCCCTGTCGTGCGCCGCGATGCGGCTGTTGCTCCGACCTGGCGCAAGAGGCATTCACTTGTCGCGGCGTTCGACCCATCTGTCATTACTTCGTGGTTCGACGACGTAAAAGTATCCGGACATGACTTTCATGCGGTGCGTCTTTCTGCTGATGCGCCCGCGCTTGAGGTTGTCCACTGGCCCTACGAAGTTGAGCATGCCGAGCCGACTTCTGTCGATGCGCTACTGCTCACGCAGACGCGGGGCCGGGGGCGCATTGTTGTCTGCCAACTGCCGCTGGACAACTGGAGCGACGATCCGCGAAGCCAGCTTTGGCTGACATCCACAATCAATTACCTGCTTTCCCAACCGCAGCCGACACTGTCGCCGGCCGAGCGGTTCAGGAAATCGCGCGACGATTCATCTCAAGACGTCGCGCCCGAGCCCTTCCGACCGCGCCGCCAGCCGGCGCTTTACCGAGGAGATTCATCATGACCATACGCCGACATGTGTTCGCTACTTTACTGATGCTGTTACTGGCCACCCTGCCTGGAAGGAGCCAGATCTACGCGCAAGACGATGGCTCGGATAACACCAGGGAGCCCAAGGATCAGGACATTTCCGTCGCGATCCTTGACTTCGAAGCCAAAGATCCGTCCAACCCGGACCTCGGCAAGCAAGTTGCCGACGCGCTCAGTGCCATCCTCACTGGGGAAGTCGGCTTCCGCCTTGTCGATCGCTCGACGTTACAGAAAACGCTGCAGGAACAGGAACTCAACCTGTCCGGCATTGTCAGTACCAAGGAAGCAATTCAAGTTGGTCAACTGGTCGGCGCGAAAATTCTCATCGTCGGCAAAGCGTTTCCGCTCGGCAAGCGGATGTTTATCACAGCCAAACTCATTGGCACTGAAACCAGCCTTGTCGAAGGCGCGCTGGTCAAGTCGCCGCTCGGGGCCGACCTGGGCGAGATGGTGTTCGAATTGGCCGAGAAGGTAGCCACCCGTCTGCGCGAATCCGGTAATGGGCTCACCGCAGGCGCGATCGATACCGCTGATCCTGTGCCCGGCCTGGTTAAGCAACTGGCGAGTCGCAAGAAACCGGTTGTAGCAGTCGTCATCCCCGAAAACCATATCGCGGAGCGCTCCAGCGCCCAGATGGACCCGGCAGCGGAAACCGAAATAAAGAAACTCCTTCAGGATGCCGGCTTCGAAATCAAAGACGTCAAGGGCAATACCCTGGCCGACTGGGCGAAAAGTTTTGACCCGGCAAAAACCAGCCCTTGGCCGCGCGGCCTGAACGACGTCGATGTGGTCGTTATCGGTGAAGGCTTCAGCGAGTTTCTTACTCGTATCGGTAACCTCGTCAGTTGTGCCGCTCGTGTTGAAATGAACATGATCGATCGCAGTACCGGGAAGATTCTGCTGGTTGATCGAACCGATACACGAGCTGTAGACCTGGCAGAAAATATTGCAGGAAAGAAGGCACTTCAGGCCGCCGGACGAAAGGTCGGCATTCAGATTCTGCGTCACTTTGTCCAAGCCCTTCCGGAGGCAAAACGAGATGAAGCCAGATCGGAGTAACTCGTTTTGAGACCGGCGCTGTTTCTGAGCCTTCTGCTGTGCATTGTGGCGTCGCGCGCTTCGGCCGCGGCGCCGCGATGCGCAGTCATTACTGATCCCGAAATCGGCGAATCCGACCGTGCACTGCTTGAACTCATCCAGATCAACCTGACGTCACGCGATGACCTGACGCTGATTGAACGCGATGAAATTCAGGCGGTTCTTCAGGAACAGACGCTGTCTCGCGCATTCGCCGCGGATGGCGTGGGAGCTCGCGTTCAACTCGGCAAGCTTCTGCGTGCGGATATCATGGTCCTGTTTCGCCCCCTGTCCGGCGAGCACGACGGCATGCAGATGGTCGCGTGTGAAACGAAGCGTGGTCTGCGTCTGGCCGTCGACACCATTCACGTTAAAAAAGAAATTGATCCTGTATTGGAAGCAGTCACACAACGCATCGCTGATGTGGTGGCGAAGGCCCAGCGCAAGGACGCGCGCATCTGCGCGGTGCCGCCCTTTGTCAGTAAGGATCTGTCGTACGAACATGATCACCTGAAACGGGCCTATGCCGGACTGATCGAGCAGATGCTGTTACGAAGCGGCGACTGGCACCTGGTCGAACTCGACGAAGCGGCTGCCATTCAGCAGGAAATGAACCTTGCCGATGGTAATGCGGCCGTGCAACGCGACCTGCCGCTTTATCTGTTCGGCTCCTTTCGCAACACTGGAAGCAATGAGGATCGGCGTATCACAATTCAACTTGCCGTCCGTCGTGGCCCGACCGAACTGGCATCAACGAGCAGCAGGCCGATCGATCCTGCCGACGCCCCGCGCTTTGTCTTTCAGACCGCCGCGGCTTTGCTGGCCGATGCCGCAGACATGAAATTTGCGGCCACAGACCCCAATACCGAAATTGTGCAACTCAATGCCCGTGCAGATGTCTTTGCGCGCATTGGCAATCGAGGTGAGGCGATCAACCTCTACCAGGCAAGTCTCCTGCTAAATCCCAAACAACCTTCTGTCCATCTAAAACTGGTCATGCTGATTGCCGACCACGTGACCCGGATGACTGATCGCCGCGCGGCTCTGACCCTCTGGCGACGCGGTTGCGACCACCTGGTCTATATCCTCCGGAACGTGCCATGGGATATAAAAGATCCAACCTGGTATCAGTTCGCCATCCGTGATGGCATCGCCCTGATGGATCACTTTCTGCGGTACGTCCCCCCCAAGGACAAAGATGGACGAATACCCGAACTGGTCTTCGCCGGTCGGCGCGCTGTGCGCGATGCGATGATTGCAAGCTTCACCGACCGCGATATGCCGTTAGGCGAGCAGCGACAGCACGCGTGGCATCTGGTGAATCTCATTGCTGCAAGTGCACCGGTCTACGGCGAGACGATCGAAGCATCCTACCAGGCCAAAGCGCGCGCAATGCGTGCCTTGGGCAACGCGACTGACCGCTATCGTTATGCCATGCGCCTGACGCGCATGGAAAACAGAGACCTCAAAGCCTACAGGAAACACCTCGCATCAATGCGTGGCGCGGGGGACGAACAGTTCGATGCGTTCATTGCGGATCGACTTCTTGATGTTGAGGATGAACGCCTGCCGCGTCTTCGATTCAAGCCATCAGCCAAACAGAAGGCCGAGGAGCCGGTTAAGCATGACAACGGTGTGCAATACAAGAAACTCGCACTCGACACACAGGTCGCGCCCGGCGGATGGTTTCATACTGCATTTGATGTGGACTTGATTTGCTCAAAGTATGCAATCGACCGTATGGATAAATCCGGCAAGATCCAGCGATTGTATGCCGGAGAAACGGAAATTGGTGACGCGTGCTACGACGGCAAAAGACTTTGGGCACCGGTCGCGGCCCAGACGCCGACACTGATGATCATCGACGCGAAAACGCAACGGATTCAACGGTTCGGCGCTGAAGCGGGGTTACCACCAATGAATCGCGGTGTCGCGGCCGCAACGATCACCGAAGGACAAGTGCTGCTCACAGGCGCCTTTGATGGCGAAGGCCAGCCTTTACGCAGTTGGTGCGCGATTGTCACATTGAATGATGACAAACTTCGTGTGAAGGTAGTCCACGAGGCAAAGAAACCCTACACAGAAGGGCAACCCGGTCCTGAAATTGCCTATCTGCCGCTTGGCGCCGGAAGTTTTACCGATCCGTCGCAGCCTGACAGGACCTATATCTTGATTCGCCGAGCAATGGCTACGCGCCGGCCGGGATACTATCTGCGCACCGCGTTGCGCATCGACTTAACCACACAACAGTTCGATGCGATCCAACGTGATATTGATCCTGATGCCGGATGGCGTATGCGGATTGACAATCTGCTTCCGCGATCATTTGCCTGGTTTGGCTCATGGACGTCGATCGACCAAGTAGAAGGTTCGGTTTATGCCGTCGACTCAGAACGCCGTCTATGGCACGCATCAAGTGCGAACGACACAATGCGCCTGCTTGGCGGTGTCGCCCCGCCTCCAGGACGACCACCCCTGCTCGGGTGCTTTGCAGCCAGCGCCGCCCACGGGTTGGTCCTGCTGCCTCCCGACGGCTCCGCGCATGCAGTATGGATCGAACCGACTCGGTTAACCGGCGAGCCGCGCACACCGCCACTACCGGGCAAAGTGTATCAACAGAATGGCCGCGCATACCTGGCAGTGACGTCCGGCTCACATACATGGGCTGATGCGCTCCGCGCGGCGGACAGCTGGGGCGGTCATCTGATGGTCGTCAATGACGAGAAGGAACAGCAGCTACTTGAATACATCACGCGCGATGGTCGTGGTGCGTACTGGTGGCTCGGCTATACGAGCAATGGAACCGACACACTGACATACAACGGCGACAAGGCAACTTTCACATCATTCGAGCCGACCTCAGGTAAACGGACCGCAATGATGCCGGTTTACACGCGCGGCAACCTGTGGATGGCGACGCGCGAAAACAACGGCCACACCGTGCAGATGGGTTTCATCATTGAATGGGATCACACTGAAGGTACTGACTCATCAAAGACGCAGGCCAATGGCAACACCATGCGCAACACGTTGGGCATGACATTTCGTAAGCTCAAAGCAGGTCGGTTCGAAATGGACGGCACGACAGTGACGCTGCCGCGCGATTTCTGGATTGGCACAACGGAAGTAACGCGTGGACAGTGGCGAGCTATCATGAAAGACGACACAACGCCCGCAGCCGGAGACGAATATCCGGCTGTTGCGATGAGTTGGCAACATGCCGTCGGTTTCTGCAATCGTTTGTCACGGCGTGAGGGCAGGTATTACCGCCTGCCGACGGAAGCCGAATGGGAATATGCATGTCGCGCGGGGGCAGCTTTAGCAACTGCGCGTCCAAGCAACCAGGACCAGGTACAACCAGTCGGCTCGGGTACAACCAACGCCTGGGGGCTGCACGACATGTTGGGCAACGTATGGGAATGGTGCTCCGACACAGCCGGTGCATGGACATCCGGCCCACGATACGACCCGCTGCATGCGCGCATGGGCGAAACATACATCGCACAGGTCGCGCGCGGGGGAAGCGGCGCTTCGAAGGCAACAGAGTTGCAGAGTGATCGGCGTCGACTGTGCAATACCGCGACAAGAGGAATCGGGTTCCGCGTGGTGCTGGACGAACGGCCTGCGCCCCGTGGCCGCGAACCGTGGGCTCAAGCGGCACTGGGTTCACGGCGTTACCTATTTTACGTCGGCAAATATACGTGGCCTGACGCCGCGAAAGTCGCAGAGTCACTGGGTGGCAAGCTGGCTGTGATAAATGACGAGATCGAACATGCGCACCTGATGCCCTATTTTCGTATGGGACGAGGCGCATACTGGTGGCTGGGAATGAAGAACGAAGACGGCACACGTCCCCTGTACACCCGTGGCGGAAAACTGCTTACAGCACCGGCCAATCACGAACAGACGTCGCGCATGGGATTCGTTGTTGAATTTGAGTCACCGCCGGGCAATTGGGCTACCCAACAACACACAAATCTCCCGCCATACAAACTACCCACCGCAACAGAAGCAACTCGTTAAACTGAATGAATCAATGGTGCGTGAAGGCGTTTCCGGGGGGGGGGGTATGCGGCCCTCTAACGATTCAACCAGAACAGCGTCCCATCGCGCCGCGGCGGGCCGGCCAGATAAACATCCAGAGCCAGGTTGAAAAGATCTTCTTTTGAATGCAATCGGACGTGTCCATCGCTCAGCAGCGAATTCCACCCCTCAGCGTGCGCGGTCATTGCACCCGGGCCACCGGACGGCCGACGCCCTGCCACTGCGGGCGTGTACCAATAGTCCGCATAGGTTGAAATATGCAGGTAGAAAGGCACCGGACTGCAGTCGTTAAACCCGAATGATCGGCCGAACGGATTGCCGGCAGCGGTGCTGTTCGGCACTTCGCCGGTCAGCAACACGCGCGCCGGTTCGAGAACGTCGCGATCGTGCGTGGGCGCGATTAAACGGCTCGGGTCGGTTGCCGGATTAATCCCCGACGAGTCATGCCAGTTCTGTGGATAGCTCGGCGCCAAACCATAGTTGCTCGGTGGGCGATTGGCGTTGGTGGTGGAGAACTTCGGGCCAAATGGATCAGACGGACAAAGCAACTGCGCAGGCTGGCTGATCACGGCATAACTGCCGAAGTACGGCGCGATCGCCATTTTCCAGGTGCGCGACGTGCCGCTTGGCCAACTCAAATAAGTCGTCGCCGGGTTTCCATATGGATAGATGCCATCGAAGTCAGGAAGATAGGCGGCAAACGCAATGCCGATCTGGCGCTGATTGCCCATGCATTGTGTGGCTTGCGCCGCCTGCCGCGCCTTGGCAAGTGCCGGTAACAGCAACGCAATCAGCAAGGAAACAATACTGATCACAACCAGTAATTCGATCAGTGTGAAGGCGGCTCGTTCAGTTCGACGCATGACGTGTTCCTTGGACAGGTGAGGTAATCGCGATCTACTCTTCGTCGTACAGTTGCCATGTATTCAAATTCGTATCGGCATAGCTGTTGCTGCGCTTGGTATCCTGGCCGGGCAGTTGCGTGCGCCAAATGACATCGGGATCGCTGAACCATTTGGCGTGTCCGTCATACCAGAGACGATTGAATCCGCTGTACCGCGTATCACCATGCGGGTTGTAGCGGAACTGAGGCACCCCGGCGACCGTGCCGGGAATGTTCGCGCAATGGTCAACCACCGCAACGAATCCGCCGAGGTTGTCAATGCTGAAATTAGCAGTGTTGTCCGCGCCAAACGGTAGTTGATGCTTTTTGAATGGTCCCAACGTCAGCGAACGATACGAATAGCTGATCATCGCAGTGATGCCGTAAGACAGCCAGCGTTTGGATTCGATATCCGGCGTGTTGTCCCATCGCCAACCCCACCCGGCGCCGAAAAACGAAACGGCGCCGTTGTAGTCACCACGCCCTTCAGCGGGACACCAGAACATGCGCCCACCGGCGCGCGAGAACGGGATGTAGTCGTAGGCCATCAGGATGCCCAGACCGCCCCAGGTGAAATTGTCTTCCGTCACACCGCCACGGTCGACGCGAAACGCATCGCCTTTATTGGCATAGCGCATCGTGTACACGCGTACATTGCCCGTCAGCAATCGGCCCGGTCCATGCGTGGCAAGCTGATCAAAATTCGGATCAGGATTGTGGCTGTTCATCGGAATGCTGCCATTGTTATCGACTGCGTAGCTGTTCAACGCGATACCGGTTTGCCTGAGATTGCTTAAGCAGCCAATCCGGTGTGTTGCTTCGCGGGCCTTGGTGAGGGCAGGCAGCAGGATCGCAATCAACAGAGAAATGATGCTGATCACAACCAGCAGTTCGATCAGGGTGAAGCCTGTGCGGCGGTGGGACATGGTGTGGTTTCCTCCGAGGGCGCTCATCTGAAATCAGGACGTGTTCAGCAGTTCTCCCGTACTTTCGCGCGTGACCAGATTGGACGGCACAAGCGTGGTGGTCGGCGGCAGACGCGGATCTTCAATGACTTCCAACAGCTTCTTAAACGCGACCGTTCCGATGTTGCGACGCGAATTAGCCACCGTCGTTAACGGCGGACGGATCGACTCGTTCAATGGATAATCGTCATATCCAATCATGCTTAGTTGTCCCGGAATGCCGATCTTGCGCTTATGAATGTAGGCGTACACGTCCGGCACCACGTCGCCGGCGGTAATAAACAAAGCCGTGGCAGGCTTCTTCATAGCCAGCAGGCGGTCCAACTCGGCATGGCCCCGTTCAAGCGATTCAAACGTGCAGGTTTGCACGTGTTCTTCATCGAACCCCTGACGGCGCACCTGTTCGCGAAATCCGTCAATGCGTTGAAGCTGGTATTCGCGACCTTCCGTGCGCACGCAGATAAAACGCTGATGGCCCAGGTCCATTAGATGTCGAGCCGCCAATCGGCCGCCTTGGAAGTTGTCCGCATACACGCCGTGCACCTGATCGTAAATGCTCGTCGTATCGCAGATGTAAACCGCCGGCGCGTGGACTTTCGCAACATGATCAATCACACTGGCGTCGAGGTTGCCGCACAAGACCAACCCGTCGACCTGTTCGTCCATGCAACGATCGATGTAGTTGATCGCGCGCGCTGTGTCGGCCATGCCGCTGGTCAGGCTGATGTGCCAGTGGCGGTCATTGCCCTGCTCAATAATGGTCGAAAGGATTTCGCCGTCGTAGGTGGCCTTCATGTCGAACGTGGTCAAATCGCGCGGGTGAAGAAAACTGACCAGCCTCGGGCGCCGAGAGGCCGTTCGACGCTGACGCGGCCGATAGCCCAACTGACGCGCCGCCTGATGGACGCGCCGCCGTGTGGGTTCCGCAAAGTTCTCGGCTTCATCCGTGCCATTGAGAATCTTCGACACCGTTGCCTTGGAAACACCCGCTTCAGACGCAACATGACTTAACGTTGGCTTCATGACTGATCGTTCAAGAATGAGTAAATATGGTTGTTCACCATTTTATGAAAAGTTTCATAAAATGAAAGACATTATTCTTAAAATTACTGAATTTACAGATGAAAAACATCGCAACTAATGGACAAATATAGCCGCTTTGGGCCACTTAGCCCACTTCCCCAGCAGACCTTAAAAGCGGTTACGGACGCCACCCGGGCACCAGGCCTAGAATCGGGACATGCGTAAAGAAGGAGATTTACCATGCAACCCGCTTTGCGATTAATAAATGATAACAGTCCCGCCAATCGCTCAAACACACCCGACCAGGCCCAAAGCGATCTCGATTTACTCGACGCTTATTCTCGCGCGGTCATTAACGTGGTCGACAGTGTCGGCCCGGCTGTTGCCAGTGTCCTGGTGCGGTCAAAACAAAACCCACACCGCCGCGGCGGCTCCGGTTCAGGCGCGTTCATCAGCCCCGATGGATACCTGCTGACCAACTGCCATGTCGCGCATGGCGCTGAGTCAATCCAAGTGGTCACACGTGACGGCGATCGACTCGACGCAGATCTCGTTGGCGAAGATCCCGCGACCGATCTCGCCCTGCTGCACGTCACCGCGGGCGACCTGCCTTATGCACAACTTGGTGATTCCGATGCGCTGCGCGTTGGCCAACTGGTGATTGCCATCGGCAACCCACTGGGATTCGACAGCACGGTCAGCGCGGGCGTGGTGAGCGCAATCGGGCGATCGTTGCGTTCGGTCGAAGGACGACTGATCGAGAACATCGTGCAACACACGGCCCCATTAAATCCCGGCAACTCGGGCGGGCCGCTGGTGGATACGCGCGGCCGCGTGGTTGCGATTAACACGGCCATCATTCAGGGCGCGCAAGGTATCGGCTTCGGCGTTCCCGCTGCCACCGCGTCATGGGTGATCAGTCAGCTACTTTCGCATGGCAAGGTGCGTCGGCCATACCTTGGTATCGTCGGTGCAACGCGCCAACTCGATCGGCTGACCGTACGCGCACACGACCTGCTGAATGAAAAAGCTGTTCAGATCATTCGCATTGAGCCGGGATCACCCGCCAACCGTGCCGGCTTGCGCGAGGATGATCTGATCACCGCCATTCAGGGGCGCATTGTTGAGGACTCGGACGACCTGCATCGCTTTCTGGCAAGCTGGAAGATCGACGACCCCGTGGACCTGAGCATCGTGCGGAATGGTAAGGCAATAACGCTGACGGTTCGACCGACAGCACGCTGATGCCACGGGGATCTCACCGCGCCCAGTTGCGGCTGAGGTGATCAAAGTAGAACAGTGCGTTATCAAGCGGCACGTTGCTTGGAATATGATTGCCGACCGCAAAGAAAAATCCGGGGCAGTCACGAGCCAGCGCCAGTGTCGCGTCGATCTCTGAACGGATATCTTCCTTGCTGCCGAACGTCATCGTGCGACAGTCAACCTTGCTGCCAATGATCACATGTGTCTGGCCATAACGGTCAATAATGGTCTCGAGCGGCATCATTGGCTCGAAGATGAATCCGTCTGCCCCGGCTTCCGCGATGTCATCCAGAAACTCAATCCAATTGCCGTCTGAACAGAACAGCACCTTCTTCCCCGCACCGTGCAATACCTTCCACAGCTGCGCATAACGCGGCGTGATCACCCGACGGTAAAACGCCGGGTCCATGAACGCGCCTTCGCTCCAGACGAAATCATCATGCTGAATGAACACCTCAATGTCCGTAGCCGCCCACGCACGCACGTGATGCATCGTCAGCCTGAAGATTGAATCGAGGACGCGCTCGAATCGCTCCTCCTCCGCTGCGGCCATAAGAAGCATGTCCCAGCCAAAGGCTGCGATTGCGCCGGAGATAATCGTCTTGTAGTAGCCGCCGGTGCGCACACATTCAGGCTGCTCCTCGCGCGCACGGCAATGACAGTCCTGGTAGTAAGCGACCAGTTCGTCATGGTCCGGCAAGCCATATTCCTCGACCGCGTCGAATGAGAGTACCTCTTGGGAGTCAATGAATGGCGAGGGAACCTCATCTGTGAAATCGGCCCCATTCTCCATGTACTCCGCGTGCCCCATGTTGGTGACGCGGCCGCGCTGCGACCAGGGCACGGGCCCGTCGTTCGTGCTGAAGATCAGGTCGTACTGCCAGGCGTCCATAAATCGCACGCCATCTTTTTCAACCGCGCGAACCAGTTCCGTATGGTCGTTGTACTCGATGTGTGCCAGTCGCGGCGTAGGGCGCAGGTAAATCGTATCGATACCGATGCGGTAACTCATCGATATATCCTTTCTCGCGGCAGGACGCTTCAGGCGAGAAAGCACTCCCGTCAGTATTCATATGAATATAGGTAATCAATGCCCTGACGGGCATGTCCCCAAGCGGCTAATTTGTATCGAATCGCGCGATCGGCTAAGTACGAATCAGTACCGAGCGCCCACCGACTTGCAAAGAAACTGCATCAGCGGACTTGCGGCGGCGAACACGTCCGCAACATGCTTAACGAACTTGGCAGAGGAGATGTCCGCGATCTTCAACTGATGAGATCCAATGAAGTCCTTGCGCTTCAGGTCCTCAATGCACGAGTGCTCTGGATCAAAGCCGCGCGGCGGACGTTTGAGCACATCGCCTTCAAGTGTAAGCACCTCATTGAATCCCGCATCATCTCGGGCAGCCAGCCATTCTTTGGGTTTTTCCGAAATGCGTTTGCGAATCGCAGCGAGTGCTTCAGGACACGGGCGCCAGATTCCCACGCCCAGGAACGGCCCGGTTGTCCCGTACTCCCCCGGCGCTTTGGTCGACTGAATGTGCACGTAATACCCCGGCGCATGTACATCTTTCGCATCTTCATGACGAAAGTGGATGCCAACGTTCGTCTTGTAGGGCGACTTATTCTTTGCAAAGCGCACGTCCCGATAGATCCGCATCAGCGAACCGCCCTGCTTGGCGGGGATGGCCTGGAACCGCTTGGATATCTTCGCCAGATGTGGCTCCATGGCCTCGATAAACGCCATCGCCGGGCCAACCACTTCACGCTCGTACCGCGATTTGTTGGCACTGAACCAATCCCGGTTATTGTTAGCGGCCAGTTCGTCCAGAAACTTTCGCGTGTTTGTCCCGAAACCAGTAAAGGATTCACTTGCCATCAGCCCCTCCTATACAGCGCAGTCCATCGCTCACGCATCAAATCATAACATCTCCATCAGAAATGAACGCCAAGCTACAAACAACGATCGCGAATTGATAACTTACAAATGATCATTGATAATCTGATAAGTCGGGTTGAGAAATACGAGCTGAAAGAACGGCGAACCTCGACGGACTTCTTTTTGAGGGGAATACTCTGATGAGTGAAAGCGAAGACGAACGGCATCTGGATTTACTGTCGGTGTTCCATTATGTGGTCGCGGCGCTGTTGGCCTTCTTTGGACTATTCCCCATTATTCATCTGGTGATGGGCATAGCCATGCTCAACGGTGAGTTTCCTGATTCATCGGGACCGACCCCAGAGATTCCAAAGTTTATAGGGATTATGTTTGTCGTCATACCACTGGTGTTCATAACTGGCGCGTGGATCATGGCGGTGCTCGTTCTACTTGCAGGCCTTCGACTGGGAAGGCGAAAGTCTTACACGTTCTGCATGGTCATTGGCGCGCTCGAGTGTTTTTTTATGCCGGTCGGCACGATATTGGGAGTGTTTACATTGACTGTGTTGACCCGGCCGAGCGTGAAGGAGTTGTTTGCGAAACAGTGGTAACGATGGTGGGAACGATGACCGATGGACACAGGCGGAGCAAAGAAATGTTATCCGCCCCACCTTTGGCTTCGAGGACCACCGATCGATGAACTGCCCGATCAGGTGATCGGTGATTAAATTGAGCTTTGACGAACAACTGAAGTGTCTCGATCTACAGAGATGATGGCCGGTCCTTCCGATGCTGAACCATTGAGAAGATCATTGAAGAAGCCTGCGGCAACAAGACTCATTTGATCACGAAAGTACTTGCCCCTGCACGGTCGGACAGGTACGATGACGGTCGGATGGATTAAATAACCTAGGTTATTTTAAATCCCTTAAAAGGATCTGACCATGTCGCACGGTTCATTGCCGCACCGCAATTGCGGTTTTACCATCGTTGAGTTGCTGGTCGTTATTTCAATCGTGAGCCTGCTGATCGCCATCCTCGTACCCGCACTGGCCAGGGCTCGGGATATGGCTCTGACTATTAAGTGCGCCTCAAATGAAAAGCAGGTGCTGACCAGCCTGTTCGGCTATGCAGCAGATAACTACAACTACCTGCCGCACGCCACTTGGCGCGCGACGCTTATTGAGGAAGACTATCTGCCGGGCAATGAGGTGATCGGCGACACGACCGGGTCAACGAACTTCCGCTGTCCGGTTGATGAAGAACGCCGGCCCTCAAACGATCGTTTTCAGGCTCGGGCCAGTTACGCCGGCAGCATCGGCTGGAAACCGACGACTGATCCGAATCTTACACCACAGACGCCCCCGGAGCGGCTAGGCATGTTCCCTCCACATTCAATGGGGGACTTCGTTCGACTTGATGACGCCAAGGCCCCTACGGAAACGATTATATTTGTGGAACTGTTCGGCTTTACCAACTACCTGCGATACCGTTCAACCGGCTGGCAGGATTCCGGCTCGCGCACACGCGGCTGGTCCACCTACACACAGCACACCGTTATTCACGACGACAAAGCCAACTTTGCATTCACAGATGGACATGTCAAGCTGATGCAATGGACGGCCACATACAAAGTCGGCGTATTCAACAAATTTGCTGTTCAAGGCACAGGCGACCGCGATATGTGGAATCGCCAGTGACCTCGCTGCCAGCCTTCAAGCGCAGTGCACATTCCGGGCAAGTAGGACGCCAGCCGCATCCGATTTCGTACCGCTATGCATCAGTGTCTGAATGCAATGCCAGTCGGTTGCCCTCACAATCACGAATAATCGCGCAAAAACCGTGCGGGCCGATGCTGTGAATTGATTGCACGACCTCACCGCCATATTGCTCCACGTTGGCGACCGCATCCTTGATCCGGCCGTCGACATTCAGATAGAGCAAAATGCCACTGTCCGATGCAATTTCCTTCTCGTTCGGTACCAGACAGCCGCCATTGCCATCGTGATGTTCGAGCACAGCAAAAGAGAAGTTGTCGAACTTTTCCTTGGAGACTTTTACATCAAGCACTGCCGCATAAAACGTGACTGCCCGGTCAAGGTCCGCAACAGGAATGTCGAACCAGACCGCCCGGTTGTGCTGCATGTTGAAATCACTCATGGTGTGCTCCGTGAAAGCTACCGGCCAAACGATAGACATTCTACCGATTATGCCCGGCCGACTGACACGGCAACAAACGATATCGCACAACAATCCAACAAGCCCCCGCCCCCGGAGGACCTTACCCTTCGGCCATGCTGGCTTCGACAATACTTTCCGCAAAGCCCTGATATGCCTCTTCGAACTGTTTGGCCATGGTGTCAGGGAACAGGTGGAAGTCGCCGGCTTTCAACGCTTCGATAATCCCTTCGCCAACCACGGATGGTGGATCAGCCATTTCGGCCAGGCCGGCGTCATGCGCCATATCCGTGGCAATCGGGCCGGGGTGGACGCTGAGCACGGCGGTGCCTTGCGCTTCAAGCTGTTCTCTTAGACCCTGGGTAATGGAGTAAGACGCGGCCTTGGATGCGCAATAGGTTGAGAAGTCTGTAAAACATTTCAGTGACGCGACGGAGTTGAGCTGCACAAACGCCCCGCCGCCATTGGCTTTGAGTACTGGCGCGAAAGCCCGGGCCATACGGATCAGGCCAAAGACGTTGATGTCGATCTCATACTGCAGCGCTTCGATGGCGTCATCCGCCAACGGCAAAGATTGGCGCAGCACGCCGGCATTGCTGATCACGACGTCCACATCGCTTGCTGTTTGAGCGGCTGCGGCAATGGTGTCGGACTGCGACAGGTCGAGATGGATCGGCACAATCTTGTCACCATGCGCCTCAACAAGCGGCTTGACCGAATCAAGATTGCGAACGGCCGCATACACTTTCGCGGCGCCGGCCCGAACACAGGACTCAACAATCGCTTTGCCAATACCGCGGTTGGCGCCCGTGACGAATACTGTTTTTCCCTGAATATCGAAGCTCATGGCGGGACTCCTTATTAGAAGGTAAGACTGGCAGGACCGACATCGGCCGGTTTCATCACATCAAAAATGATGCAAGACAAAATGTCCAACGATGGCAGGTCGTTAACACGATTTCATTCTTGCCGGTAGAAGTCGAAGGTCAATCGATGTGGATATTTATTTTTGGTTATATGGCCTGTTGGTAGAAAAATCAGAAGTGACTTTAGGAGGTTGCCTTCTTCTTAGCCACCAAATACAATCCCTCCATGCTGACCGGGGGTTCCCTTCTTGGCGTTGTTGTGGGGGTACTCCTCCTAGTCAAATCTCTGAGCAAACGTCATGTTAGCCTTCACCCTCGATGTCAACAATGCGGGTTTGGCTATACGAGCCTGACAACGAACACATGTCCGATATGCGGTACGGAAACCGCAAAGCAGCCACCAGCCACTATTGCAATCCGAGTCAAAAGCCGGAAGCTGATGTTCGTGTCGTTGGTCATCATAATCGTCAGCATAGTGCCGTTGAGCATTCGGTTGGCGGACATAGTACATCAGACAGATTGGCACAGATTCAAGCCGAATCGCACGCTGATTGATCAAATGATGGCAGACAAATCGATAGCGGACGAAGTGAACGTCAGGGAACTCGCCAAACGAATAGCGAATGGCCAACTGGGTGAAGAGGATGAATACAAACTGGTTGAACTTGCACTGGCAATGCAAGGAGACCGTCAGAAGGAGTGGACTCCGGAATGGAATAGTATTGTCTACAAACTACTCAGTAATGACCGCTTCTCTGAAGCGCAAATGCAAACACTCTGGTACCAGGGCGTGCAATCAGAACTGCATGTAAAGCCAATCCTGCGAAAGGATCGGCCCGCACGGATTGACATGACCACTCACTTCGACCGGATGCCTCCGGAACTGCGCATATATGGCAAACGATACGCTGAAGCGATCACACTTGATGAAACACAGATTTATCAGCAAGGCGCATTTCAACTCGCTCTGGCTCAAAATCCACTGGGCCTCATGACAAGATTCAACGGAAGAGAAACGATCCAAACACGACTGCCGACATTTGATGACCGACGGGCAGAACACGCCAGTGTATCGACAACAATAATCTACGAAATAACTTTGGTCGAACCGATCAAGCAACCCCCAATTCGTCTGGAAATTCCTGTTGTCGAACCGGTTCGACTGGTCGACCGCTTCGCCATCGTAGATACATTCATCGACGATCCTCAATACGAGTCTGAGATGATTGCTTCGGTGCCGAAAGCGCGTCTCGATACGGCAGACGGGCATACGATCTTGAGTATTTACGTGGATAACCCACCGGTTTCAATAGCAGTGTCCGTTTACGGCCAGCAGGGAAATTACAAAAGAGAAATCTGCACGCTACATGTCTCGCAGGGCGCTAATAGATGGTTTAAGAGCGACATGCTCCCCGTTTCTTTTAAGGCCGGCAAAGTCGATCTGATCCTAAAGCCCAGCCAGGCAGCTGCTGACCGGTGGTATGAATTGGGCACCTATTGGAATCGCCCAATCGTACTAAACGGTATTGAAGTAAATGCGCAACATGAGCCGCCATTTAACTATGACAAGTCAATCGCCGCGGATATGGAAGCTGCCGCTTATGTGGACCAGGTATTGGTGAAGGACGGCTCAAAGACTTCTGTCGAATTTAAAGTTGGGATAAAGTTCCCCCCATGTCGCGCTACTTATGAGATTTATCTTCGCTGTGGAGACAAGCCACATTTAATGAGGGTTAGCAATTTGGATGTATCGGGACCAGGAACAGGCCAGACCTCAAATGTCTCGCGATGGCTACCTGATCCGGACGCCGAAACGGTGGACATCATTCTCATGCCGGATAAACGATGGATCAGCCGCCGAAGCAATCAGACGCCACCATGGGGTTATCCATTGATATTTGAGAATATACCGTTGCCACGAGAAGTAAATGGCGACGTACCTGCCGGGCCATTCGAGGCGCGGGCAGTGCTTGATGGACGGGAGTTGATCGAAGAATAATAGATGCTCCCCCTTCCTCTGTCGGCCAAGCACGGGCAGCAAACCGCTCACACCGCCGGCGACGACAGCACCGGCAACTTCACATCGCCGTTCTGTTCTTCATCTGCGCCCGTATATTGCGCCAGCTTCTGCTGCGCTTTCGGGTTCGCGTAGGTGTTGAAGATCATCGCTTTGACCGTGCCCCACATGCCGCCGAAGCTGGCGAAGGTGTGGTCGACCGCGGAAGGCTCGTGGCCGGAGTGGACCATGCACTGCTGGCAGGACGGGTTGCCGGAGGCGCGCCCGTAGTCTTCCCACTTGGTTTCTTCCATCAACTCATCGAATGAGTCGGTGTAGCCTTCCTGCAGGAGATAGCAAGGCTTCTGCCAGCCGAACAGGTTGTACGTCGGATTGCCCCACGGGGTACATTCGTATTCGCGCTTGCCCATGAGGAATTCAAGGAACAACGGCGACTGGTTGAACTTCCACCGCTTCTTGCGGTTGGAGAGCATCATCTCGAAGAATTCATTGGTCTTCTTGCGCTCGCGCATGAACGAAGCCTGGTCCGGCGCTTTCGGATAAGCGTAGCCTGGGCTCACCATCATGCCTTCCACGCCGAGGTCCATCATCTCATCGAAGAACTGGCGCACTTCGTTGGGATTGGAGTTGTCAAAGAGTGTGGTGTTGGTGGTCACACGGAAGCCGCGCTCCACGGCCTTGCGAATGCCTTCGGCAGCAACTTTGTAAGTCCCTTCGCGGCAGACGGCGAAGTCGTGGTTCTCTTCGGTGCCGTCCATGTGGACGCTGAAGGTCAGATATTTACTCGGCGTGAACTGGTCGAGTTTTTCACTGAGCAGCAGCGCGTTGGTGCAGAGGTAGATGTATTTCCGCCGCTCGATCAGGCCAGCGACAATCTCCGGCATGTCCGGATGCATCAACGGCTCACCGCCGGGGATGCTGACCATGGGCGCGCCGCATTCCTCCACCGCGTCGTAGCACTGCTGCGGCGTGAGGTTTTGCTTGAGAATGTGCGCGGGATACTGAATCTTGCCACAGCCGGCACATGCCAGGTTGCAGCGGAACAGCGGCTCGAGCATCAGGACCAACGGGTATCGTTTGCGCCCCTTGAGTCGTTGCCCAAGCACGTAGGACGCGACGGTCCACATTTGAGAAATCGGTACACCCATTCGAGTGCGTCCCTTTCGCCAAATCCATTCGACAAAGACGGTTACCAGCGGGCTCGCAGCGGCGGGCCACAGGCGAATCGCTTGTAAACGCATGATACTAGTCGATTCAGCGGCAACTTCAACTATTTATAAGGATTGCCCTAAGGCGCGGGTTATCCGCTCGAACATCGTAACCCCATACGCCTTGGCTTTGCCTCTTAAAAGACTGGTACAGATTTCCTGTTGACACCGCAGAAAATTGAAGTACTATAAACTTGAATATAACGTACTAAAATCGTAAACCACTATACCAGTGACATTCCTTCCTCCATGACCACAGCCCAATCAACCTTCTCCCCACCTGTCATGCGTGACGTTGCACGCGACGCGTTGCTCACACATTTAAAGCGCAAACGCGTTGGCGATCGTCTGCCGCCGATCAAGCAACTGGCGCGTGAATTGAATGTCGGCGAAAGCAACCTGCTCCGCGCGATGCAGGACTTACAACGTGAAGGCATCGTGTATTCGCGCAAGCGCGTCGGCACGTACGTCGCACAGCCGGTCGGGCGCGGCAAAGATGCCAGGCAGGACCCCAGGCGGACCCTGGCGGGTAAACGTATTACGTTGTTCCATCAACCTACGGACGACATGATCGTCACGATGCAGCAGGCCGCATATGAAGTGCTCGCAGCGCAGGGCGCGACAGTTTCTACACCGGCTCATGACTGGACACAGGCGCAGTCGTTGCGTGCGCAATGCGATGAAGCGGACATGACGGTCCTGTTCAACCCGCCACGGCCGGGCAGTTGGAAACACCTTGGATCACTTGATGAGGTTTACAACACATTGCACTGTCCCATCGTGGTGGTATCAACCGCATGGACACGCGGCACAGTCGGCGGATTCGACTACGACCTGGTGGGCATTGACCAGGAAGAAGCCGGCCGCCTGGCTGGTGAACGTCTGCACAACGCCGGCCATCGGTCAGCCTGTTTCATCGGCCGCCGCATTGAGGACACGAATCGCTATTCAACGCTAAGCGCGGCCCGGTTGCGCGGCTTTGAGCGTGGGTTGGGCGCACGGCTACAGCCAGAGCACTGCATCAAAACGCTGGGATACAGCCTTCTTTCCGGTGGCATGGCATTCCAGGCATACGAACAGCTTTCTGATCGGCCCAGGGCAGTGTTCGCCGCAACGGATGAATTGGCCGTCGGGTTTCGGGTGGGCGCAGCGTCACAAGGCCTGAAAGAAGGTGTGGACTTTGACCTGCTCGGCGTGGACGGACTCTCGCTTGGCCAACGGGAATCGCTAGGGCCACTCGCAACGGTGGAACTGCCTGCCAGGGAAATGGGCCGTGCTGGCGGCGAGTTGGTCGCGCAACGCTTGCAGCAACCCGATATCGAGTTGCAGACAACCATCCTGCCATGCCGAGTACGCGAAGGCGTGACCATCGGGGTTTAAAAGCGTAACGGCGACGCCTCCACGACGGATAACCATTGAATGAATACCAGTATCAAATCATTTGCACGCATGTTTCAACTTATCGTGATGTTACTGTGTTTAACCACAGCAACGCATGGCCAGAGTGTGCCGATCATTGTTGACGCCTACTTGCCTGACCTCCGCAGCGACGCGCCGGTGACATTCGGCGTGCCTTTCCCGAAAAATACGCTGGCAACAAAAGACGTGTCGCGCGTGCGAATTGTTGATGACAACGGCGCCGTGACGCCGCACCAGCAGGCCGTGACCGCAACGTGGGACCCGTCGGGGAAACAAGGCGTGCGATGGCTGTTGATCGACATGGTCGCGGATGCCGATCGGCAATACACATTGCACTATGCCGGCCCACAAGTCGCCGAGCCCGGCGCCAAACGCGCGCCAATGGCGACACTCACGGGCAGCGCCATTCGTTTGAACACCGGGTTGTATCGCGGCACGGTGCGTACAAAAGGCTTCAACCTCTTTGCCAGTCTTCGGTTTCGCGATGCGCCGATCACCCATCGCGGTAGAGGTGTGTTCAGTGCTTTCTATGTCGAACATGAAAAACGCGGTGTGTTTCGAAGCGATCTCGACCCTAATGCGACCGTGAAATTGGAAGAGGCCGGGCCGATCCGCGTGACACTCAAAGCAGATGGCTGGTACATGAACAAATCGGGCGGCCGCTTCTGCCGGTACAGCATTCGCGTGCATTTCTTCAGGGATAGGCCTGAAATCAAAATCGAACACACGTTCATCTTTACCGGCCTTTCAAGCAAAGATCGCATTGCCGCGCTCGGCATGAAAGTGCAGCGTACTGCCCCAAGGAGCATCAGCCGATCGTACACCTACGTCGGTGATGACAATCTTGTGACCGCCACGCCAGTCTCATCGGCCAGCCATGTTGTGCAAATCGCTTCAGAACGTGACCGGCTGGACTTCTACACGCCACTTGCTGACGGCAAGGCGGCAAAACATGCCAATCGTGGCGGCGGCTGGATGACCTGCGAAGGCGCGGCACGTTTCTCAGTGGCGATCCGCGATGCGTGGCAGCAGTATCCGTGGGGCCTGAAGTTCGACGCCGGCGCGTTGGACGTGCAACTCTGGCCGCGCGAAGCCGGCCCGCTCGACACGACCTGGGACGGGTACTGGTCGGACCTGACCGACCGGCAAAAGCGCTATATGAGCGACACAATGGCCCGCCGCACGGATATGGATGTGGACCGCTGGATGGCAAAGCTTCGCGAGGCCAACGCAACGGGCGCAGCCAAAACCCATGAGTTCTGGTTTTCACCCGCAATCGATCGGCAACTGCCGCGCAAGGTGGCGTATCCCGTGCTTGCCCATGCCGATCTGGCGTGGATGTGCGCAAGTCAAGCACTGGACTTACAGCCGCACGTCAGCGCGGACGCGGGCCTTTTCGATGATGAGGAAATTGTGCTGCGGCAGATGCTCGCGATGATGCAGCAGGCAGTGCGGACCAATCACTGGTACGGCTGGTGGGATTGGGGCGCCTACCACCAGTCGTTGAACACCGAAGGCATGTCGTTTCCGCGCTTTGGCCTCTGGGCGGACGACGCTGGTATGGACCGGTGGCATCGCGCCCGACCCAAGAGCCATTATCAGTGGGGACGATTTCCGTGGCTGCAATACATGCGCACCGGTGACCGTGACTGGTTGCGTTACGCACAAACTTTCACGCTTTACTCCGCGGACCGAGCGCATTCCCATCATTCAGGTAACGGGCGCGATGATGGCAGTGAGTTCCATTACGACAACTCCTTCGTCCCATGGCTGGGTGGCTATCGCAAATACCCCGGCGGCGATCAACTCTGGAGCCCGCTGCAATCCAAGGACGACTACGTCTATGCCTGGTGGCTCACCGGCTCGCGGCGTGCGCTGGATGTACTGGAAGCAAACGGCCGATTGCTGATGGCGGCCGACAACCCGGTGCGCTTCAAACCCGGCTTTGAGCGCGGCAATGATATTCGCAACGCGGGCATGATGCTCGAACGTGTCATGATGCTCTACCAGGCCACGTGGGACGAGCGGTATCGCGCACTGGCGGACCGTATCGCGGCCCTGTTCCTTCCACTGGACACCCCAGAAAAAGTCGTGAAGGCAGAGTTCGACAGCGTGAACAACTCCAATTTCCACCAGGCCGCAACGTGGGCGTATCAGGGCATGTGGTTCTACGACCGTATCGCGGGTGATCCGGCATTCCGCAAGGTGTTGCAACTGTTCATCGACCGGTCACGCGATGTCACTGCCGGCTTTGTGGAGTGCGCAGCCGGGCAGAACGGTTCGCCGCGCGCGTTGACTTACGGCTACCTGCTCACCGGCGACACGCTCTATCTTGATCTCGCTCGCCCCGGTTGGGATGCGCTCGCCGGACGCGGTATTTCACCACTGCAATTCAATCCCGGCGGCAAGCAGGAACTTTCCGGCATGCCCGGCCTGCTCGGCGCGATGGCCACGGCGCCCAAAGCATGGCGCGACACCAATCTGCCGATGCGGAATCGCGGCACGATTCTCACCTGGCGCGGCTACACGCGCAACAACGATCCGTACCACGCCGGCACGCGCGCGTTTATCCGCGAACAAACCGATGGCCCGTGGCACTTCGTCATTGCATCCAACAGCGGCGGCACGTTCGTACTGCATCGGCCTGATGGTCGGGTGGCCGCAACAAAGAAGCTCGATTCGCGTACGCTCAACTGGGCACGCTTTGACGTGCCTTCCGACGGCCAGACCGGCAGCTACGCAGTGGTCTGCACTGCCCTGGATCCGCACGCAAACCCGAGCCGCGCCCAACTGACGCGCATTGTGGATTGTGCGCTGCCGGTCGTCATCGAGATCGGCCTGCCCGGGCGGGACCTGGGCGTGTACGGCCGCTCATATTGCTTCATGGCGGATACCGGCGCGGAGCAGTCGAGCGTGAGTGTCATCCCAATGGACCCGAAGCGGTGTATCAACTTTGAAAATGCCTCGGGCAGTATCGTCGCGTCCACACAAGGTCGCGTGCCCTACATGCATGCCCGCATGACGATCAATTTGTTCGACGTCATACGCGATCAAGTGCTTGCCATGCGGTTTTCACTCGATCCGCATATTCATCATCAGCGCGATGAAAGCTCGAGATTGTGGAGCTTTAACGGAATCCATCCATTTCTGGCAGGCACACCTGAGGATTATTTCATCCCCGACATTCCCAATTCACTCCCACCGCTTCGGCCTGACCGCTAGGGAGATTCACCATCTCACGCGGAGTATCAACAACATGAACGATTCCCATCCATCGCCGCTGGCGCATTGGCCGTTGGATAATGACCTGAACAATCACGGTCCGCACCAGTTGGTCACTGAAGCGGTTGATGTTTCCTTGAACGAAGTTGACGGCCGGCGTGGTGCACACTTTGACGGACACAGTTCCCAGCTACGCATTGCAGATCATCCCGCAATGCAATGGGCTGACCACGACTTTACCATCGCGATGTGGCTACACACCGACGCGGTTGAAGACGATGTGGTCGGCGATCTGATATCCAAATTCGACCCGACCACACATACCGGCTGGCAATTGAGCGTGGTGACCAACGGTGGCATGCCATCCACCTCGCAAGCCAATCGCCGACATCTGCAATTCGGCATCGATCAGGATCGGCTCGATTCCTCATGGCAGGATTGCGGCAGACCCGGCGACGCAACGCTCGTGGCGGCCCTGCTCTCCAGCAACGGCATGCTGTACGCAACGACACTTGAAACCGCTGCGGATCGCTCCGGCCGATTATGGTGCTACAGCGGCGGACAGCAGTGGACAGACTTGGGCAATCCGGTGGGTTGTAACGTCCTGCATTCAATCGCTGACTTTGACGGGGCGCTGCACGTCGGCACCGGGCGATACATCGGGCAAGGTTCGCAACTGGGCGCGCTTGCCAATCGCACGCCCGGCGGGCGCGTCTTTCGCGTGGAAGCTGACGGACAGTGGATTGACATCGGTCATCCCGGCCACGAAGACGCGACACCGGAAACTGAGCCCGACAAGTCCCTCTTCAACACCGGCAAAGCCGACGATGCCACCGCATTGACGGTTTACCAAGGCAACCTCTACTGCATCAGCAACCACCGCAACGGCGTCTTCCGATACGAAGGCGATCAAACCTGGACCGGCATCGGTCCTGAGCGCAGGATGCTGACGCTGGCGGTCTACCGCAGGCAACTGTATGGGCTGTGTAACGGCAACGGCATGGTCTTGCGTTACGAAGCGGATGGCGAATGGTCTCCGGTCGGTCGTATTGGTGACAGCTCGCAGGTTTATTCCGGGTGTATCTGCGAAGGCGATCTGTACAGCGGCGTATTCCCGGAAGGCGCGGTGTTCTGTTATGAACCGCCCGATCAATGGCGCCCCGTCCATCACCGGCGCGGCTGGGTCGGGTTCGAAAGCGAAGTCATGGGTATGGCGATGTACAACGGCATGATGTACGCCGGCTCGCTGCCCTCCGCATTCGTGTATCGAATGGATGAAGACCGATGGACCAACGTCGGCTGCATCGACCCCACGCCGGTAAACCTGCGGCGGGCATGGACATTCGCCGTTCATGATGGCCGACTGTATGGCGGCACCCTGCCGACCGGAAAAGTCTGGAGCCTCCAGGCTGGTGTGATGGCAACCGCAGACCGAGTCCTTCCCGGGGGATGGCGTCACATTACAGCTGTGCGCCGTGGCGGTCATCTCGAACTGTTTCTTGACGGCCAATTGATCAGTCAATCGTGGCAATTCCATCCTCAACATTTCCAACTGGACAACGCGCAGCCCTTGCGGATCGGCATGGGTCGCCATGAACATCTTGCCGGCACGTTGAGTGATGTAAGACTCTATGGCGAAGCGCTGCGCGCTGATCAGATCAGTGAACTATCGAGGGTCTGAAGAGTATGTGGCGTGTAAGCAAAGATGAACCGCCGCGCATCGTGGCTGATGATGACTTTGGCGAACCGGGGAAATTCGCGCTAGAGGAGTTGCATCGATGCTGGTCAGCGGTGTTGGGCGTCGATCTACACCATGCAAGTAATAATAGATCGCACATCCGCCTTCAGCGCGGCCCATCGGACCTGACCGATGAAGGCTATGAGTTGCAAACCCAAGGCCGTGACCTGGTCCTCCGCGCCGGTGGCTCATTGGGAATTGTATTCGGCGCCTACGGCCTGATGCGCCAAGCCGCGCGCTGCCGCTTTGCCGGGCTTGGGCCTGATGGCGAACGACTCCCGCGCAGGCAATCCATAACGGTCGATCTGGCCGAGCCGCACCGCGTTGTCCCGTTGCTCGAATACCGAGGGCTTCAGTTCTACTTCAACGACGGCCTCGAACTGATGCTCCAACGCATCGACTGGATGGCCAAAAACGGCTTCAACTACCTGACCTACACCCCGCGCGGCGAAGGTGAAGTCGACCTGTCGCAGCGGACTGTTGACCCCGATACCGGTGACGAAGTCCATCTCAACGGCAAACGCCCGTCAGGCTTCAGTAAAGAATGGTTCGACCAGTACGTGCTGCCTGAAGTAGAGCGGCGCGGTTTGAAGCTGGATTACAACCATCACAATCTCCGCTCATGGTTACAGCCTAAAAAGCACTTCACGAGCCATCCCGAGTGGTTCGCTCAAATTGACGGAAAGCGAAGTGACGAAGCACCGCAGTTATCAATCTGTACCAGCAATGCACAGGCGGTGCGCGAACTGATCGACAACGTGCGCGACTTTCTACGACAAAACCCACAGGTCAAAATCGTCGGCGTCATCCCCGACGACAGCTTCGGCATGTGCCAATGCGCGAACTGCATCGCATTGGATGACGATCCGTCGGACGCGGCGCGAAAGACAAAGCACCACCGCGATCCGGCAGTGTTCAATGCGAGCAAAAGTCGCCGGTATGCCAACCTGCTCAACGAGGTAGCCGCGGCGCTGGCGGATGAGTTTCCCGACGTGCTTGTCGGCGGGTCAGCATACGTTGACCTGCAGTGGCCGCCGCGCGACATTGCACTGGCGAAGAACACGACGGTCTGGCTTGCCATTTTCTGGCGTGATGGCTGTCGACCACTGATGCATGCTCCTGAAGATGCATCGGAACCGGCGAAGCTCAATGACTTTTTCGTTGACCTGATCAAGGAGTGGCGAGACGCATACAACGGCCAGCTGATCTTCTATGAATACCCGATGGGCATGGAACGGCATCGGTCGCTGCCATACCCGATGCTGGATGTCATTGTTGCGGAGTGGCCATACCTGCGCGAACTCGGCGTCGGCGGCGTGACATTGCAATGCTGGGGCGCGAATCATCACACCTATGCGTTGAACCTGCTGGCGTATGCCGCGATTGCGCAACACGAGCAGGCCGATCGTGACGCGGTGATGCGAGACTACCTGCTATGTACGTTTGGCCGCGCAGCGCGCACGGTTCGTCCGGTGTTTGAAGTGTTGCATGATGCGGTGCGCGAGCTGGCCGACAGCCGCCCCGGGGACGACGCTTGGGAACTGATTACGCGCTGCCAGCAGGCTCGCGCCGCCCAACCATCGGGCGTTGACTACCTGCCGCCACAGCGTAATCAGGGCATCCTCCAGCCAAACGGCGAATCTGCGTGGTTCCTGTGGCGCCGCCTCCAAGCCATCAATCCAATGCAACAGCTTGTGCGTGCAGCCGAGCAGGCGCGCACGCCAGCCGAAACCGCCAACGTCGCCACATTCACGCAGGTGGTCCGTTACTGGGAAATGGCAGCTGACTACTTCGATCTGAAGATGCAGGCGATGAACCTTGAAGCGGCCGATCCGCAGAACGCACAGGCACTGCGACAACGCGCATCCGGCCAGCACATTCCTGACATCCTCAATCACATCGATCAAATTCCGCCCGGATGGGTCAGCCCCCGAACCGTCCGCCGCTGGAAAGCAGCAAAGTGAATCCTTATGATCCGAATCAGCAACGGCCCCCTGCACCATTTCTTCGGCTACTACGGTATCTGCCCGTGGGATTCGACCAACCGTTACCACCTGGCACTGGAGACAGACTTCCACGATCGCAAGGTTCGATCTGATGATGAGGCCGCGATCGGATTGATCGACGTGCACAACGGAAACTTCGATCGCTTCGGTGTGACTCGTGCGTTCAATCTGCAACAAGGAGCCATGATGCACTGGATCGACGCGGGCTTCGGAGAAGAGTTCACTTACAACGACTGGGAAGGCGATCGTCTGGTCACCCGTGCGATCCATCCAGTATCGCGTGCAACACGCACAGTCGAAGGCGCGATCGCGGCCGTGTCTCCATGCAGGACACGAGCCATCGGATTGAACTACGCGCGTATCTACACACAGATCAGCTACTACGGCTACGCCAATACACAGTACAGCCGGGAAACTCTCACACCCATTCCGGATGACGACGGCCTGTTCATGATGGACCTGCAAACCGGCACATGCGAGTTGATGCTGGCGATGCCGGAAGTTCGCGCGGCACTGCCCTACCCCGGCCTCGAGCGTGAGCCACATTATCTTTTCCACGTCGTGTTCAGCCCGGACGGACGGCGCATGGTCTTTATCTGTCGCCCGTGCAGACCCGGCGGCGGCGCAGTGCATTCGCTCTGGATCGTTAACACGGACGGCACCGGCTTGCGCTGCTTGATCGACTACCGGCACGTCGTGTCACACTTCGACTGGATCGACGACGAACGACTGATGATCTCATGTAACGTGCTCGGGACGGATCAGTTCGTGTCACTTCACGTCGACACTGGCCAGGCCACGCCGATGCCGATCGAAGGTTTTCCTGCCGACGGGCACAACGCCTTTTCACCAGACGGCGGATGGCTCGTATGCGACACGTACCCCGAAGGTCCCGGCCGCGCGTGTCGGCTGCTGCTGTACGACGTTGAGCAGAAGCAGACACATCACCTCGGCTCATTCGCTCACCCTGCGACGATCAAAGGAGGGTGGCGATGCGACCTGCACCCTCGATGGTCGCTCGACAGCAAAATCATCAGTTTTGATTCGGTCCACGAAGGGACACGGCAGATCTATATGGCGACGCTGTCAGCCTGAGCGTATATGCCACCGCTTGGTCTTTGGCTACCACGCCATCTGCCTGTAAGATTCGCTCCATGGCGAAGTTCTCAATCATTATCTGCTGTGCGAACAGCGAGGACATGCTGGAGGAGACATGCAAGTCCGCCACATGGGCGGACGAGCTGATAGTCGTGGACTCCGGCTCGACTGATCGAACCCCGGAGATCGCGAAGAAGTATGCGGACAAGTACGTTGAAGAGCCATGGCGCGGGCACTCGGAACAAAAGAAGTTCGCCGCGGAGCTTGGGCGCAATGACTGGATTTTCTTCCTCGACGGCGATGAGGAATGCTCCCCCGAACTGGCGGAGGAACTGAATAATCTCTCAGAAGAGAAATTGGATCAGTACGACCTGCTGCTGGTGCCTCGAAAGAACTACGTGCTGGGCCGGCTGGCCCGGGCATGGTGGCCGGACGAGCTAACGCGCATCTTCCACCGCCGGCGGTGTACCTGGTCCAATCACCCGTTGCACGACATTCGCGTTCCATCGCACCCTTCAAAAGTGATGCACTTAAAAGGATGGCTGGTTCACAAGCGGCTCAGCCAGGCGGGATTCAGCGACTACTTCTCCGGCAAACGCATGGACGATCGGCTGCTGCCGGTCGCCAAAGAGATGTACGACAAAGGCAAGCGATGTAACTGGCTGGATCTGGCGTTCCGCCCGGCCATCGCATTTATCAAGTTCTACTTCCTCAAGCTCGGTTTTCTGGATGGCACGTTCGGGCTGCTGATCGCACAGAAGGCGTATGTCAGCACGCAGTTGAAGTACGCCACGCTTTGGGCGATTCAGCATGATGACGCCACGCGCAAGCAGAGCGAGCAATCGACAGTCGCAAAATGAAACAGATGACTTACGAACAGGCCCGCGAGGCACTTACCGGGCCAATCGGCTCGATCCGCCCAGCTTTTAACAGCGACGGCTCGATCGACTATGACGGCACGGCCAATATTGTCGAACGACATATCGAAGCCGGCAATGGCACGATCCTCTTGACCGCCGGCGACAGTCATTACTTCTGCCTGACCGAGCAGGAGATCACCGACCTGACCCGCTTCGTCGTGCAACAGACAAAAGGCCGGGCAATGGTTTGTGCGGCTGACCTCTTTTACGACACGCAGCATGCCGGCGAGTTTGCGAAAATTTGTGCGGACCTTGGCGCGGATATGTTGATGGTGTTACCGCCGGATTGGGGTGGGTCCACCACCGTGCAATCACTGGCAGAACACTATGAGTTCGTCAGTCGGCAGATTCCTGTCATGCTGGTGACGAACATATTTATTCCGCGTGGCGAGGCGTTCGGATTGGAGGCCATTGAAAAGACACTGGATATGGCGCCGAATGTCGTTGCGATTAAAGATGACATGTGCGGCCTGTTCGCGCGCAAGATGTGCGCTCGGTTCAGCGATCGTGTTGCCATCATTGCCGGTGGTCAGAAGCAGAACCATTTGGATATTCATCCGTATGGCTGCCACGGGTATCTGTCTGCGTTCAGCACGTTTCGGCCTGATATTGCCCAGCGGTACTGGCAAGCCCTGGAAGGCAATGACATTGATGCTGCCAGCAGGATTGTCAAAGATATCGACATGCCGATGTTTGATGTGTTGCTTGAGTCGCCGGGCGGGTTTGATGCGGCGATACATGGGATGCTGGAGCTGTTTGGGTTGGCGCAACGCCACCGGCGACGGCCGTATCACACGTTGACGGATGAGGAGATGGCGCGGCTGGCGGAACAGTTGCGTACGTTACAGTTGTTGGTTTGACGGGGTTTTGATCCCATGCTCGGAGAGCATGGGCTTTTTGGGGGGGTTGCGTGGTGATGGACCGTTGTTCGATGTAAAACGCGTAGCGCAATAGCGATTCGCGTATAATGGTTTGTTTACGTTCTATGACGAGATAAACCATGGCCGATACGAAGTCCATTATTGCCGGACATGACAAATACATGACCATCAACTACCCGCGCTATCCGATCGCGATGCAGCGCGGCGATGGGTGTCTTCTCTGGGATACAGACGACAAGCAATACCTCGACCTGTTCTCCGGATTCGGGGCGGGGATTCTGGGGCACTGTCATCCGGCTCAGGTCGCGGCGGTGACCAAGCAGGCCGGCAAACTGTGGCATGTGGGCAATCTGTTGCACACCGAGCCACAGGCGAAACTGGCCCAGGCGATTTCGGAACATGGGTTTGGTGGACGGTCTTACTTCTGCCACAGCGGCGCGGACGCGAACGAAGCAGCATTCAAACTCGCGCGTCTGCACGGCCAGGCGAATCCCGGCCCGGCCGGAGCGCGATATAAAGTCATTGCCACCTCCCAGAGTTTTCACGGGCGATCATTCGCCACCATGGCGGCCACCGGCCAGGAGAAGGTGCGTAAGGGTTTTGAGCCACTGCTGGCCGGCTTTTCACATGTGCCTTACAACGACATTGAAGCGATTAAGGCGAGCATCGACGACCAAACCGTTGCTGTGATTGTCGAACCGATTCAGGGTGAAGGCGGCGTCAATGTGCCGGACGATGACTACCTGCCGAACCTGCGAGCACTATGCGACGAACACAACATGCTGCTGATCTGCGACGAAGTATGGACCGGCTGCGGACGCACCGGTAAGTACTTCGCGCATCAACATTGGGACATTGAGCCGGACGCCATGACGCTTGCCAAAGGCGTTGGCGGCGGACTGGCGGTGGCCGTGATGTGTGCCCACCCGAAGGTAGCGCATCTGTTTGATTTTGAAACGCACAAAAGTGTGGTGCATGCCACCACGCTTGGCGGCAACTGCCTGAGCATGGCGGTGGCGGCTGCCATCTTTGACGTGCTTGAAGAAGACAACCTTGTTGAAGCGGCGACAACGCTTGGCGAGCACGCCGCACAGCGTATGCGCGATTTCGGCAGCAAGACCGGCATCGTTAAGGAAGTGCGCGGCAAGGGATTGTTCATCGGCATCGATCTGGACTGCGAAAGCACCGGCACGTGGTTCGACAACGTCGGACAGGTCGCAAACGCGCTGCTCGATCAGGGCTATCTGATCAACGGCACACAGAACACCGTGCTGCGCCTCGCCCCGCCGCTGATTGTGACGCAGGCACAGCTGGATGAAGGCCTCGATGCAATCGAAGCCGTACTGCGGAAGAAACCTGAGTAGACTCAACGATCGAAGTTGTGGAACGGGATGCCATGCGATCATCCGTGCTGATCATACTGCTATGTGCCGTCGCGCTGACAGGCTGCAAACAGAATCCGGAAGATCGGCCGATTCCGCATAAGCCTTCGAAGCTTCCAAAACTCAACGATCCCAAATTTCGATATGAGCCGGCGGTACCGGAGTCAGTCAGGCCGAAGCATGCCCCCGTGCGCCTGGCGGTGCTGCGTTTTGAAGTGCCGCTGGGCAAATCAGTGGAACCGGCATGGGCCAAGGTGACCGATCAGGCGATGGCGCCATCAAACTGGGCGACCAATGGGTTGGTGATGGGCCGCCTCGCGCACACTGAGGCGGATGCGTTCTACAAACTGTTACCGGCACCCGAGAATGTCGCCACCGCCCAACTGACAATCACCAGCGGCATTGCGACGTTTCCGACCACACCGCCGGTGAAGCGGCCGCAGATCATTCTGCTCGACCGGGACGGAAAATCATTTGCCTACGGCTTTCGCGCCGGGCAGTTTCAATTCATCATCCGTGTCGTCGCGGTCAAAGACAACGAAGTACAACTGACACTGATTCCGCATCACTATCAAAATAAGCAGCGTCTGGTGCCGCTTGAACACCATGAACGCCTGCTTGAGGGCGAGATATTCGAGGAACTCGCAGCCACGTTCACACTTCGGCCGGATGAATCGGTCATGATCGCCATGACACAGGTGGTTGAGCCGGAGAAGCCGGAAAAGGAAGAGGCGGCGCCTGAAGCGGCATCTGAAGTACCTGCGTCTCAACCGGCCGAAAACGAATCGAAAGCGTCGGCGGAGCAAGCCGAATCAGAACCACCCAAGCCGGCCAAGCTGGTCATCCCGGATCACCTGGGCCGCGTGCTGCTGGTTGCGTCCGGCCGTCGGGGGCCGATTCAGATGGTGCTCATGCTGCGGATGCAGACACAACAATAGGCTGTTAACAGCGCATGTCGGTATGATGTAGTTTCGCCATGGCAATTGTGACCATTACAGACATACCGCCCTGTCCGCCGCGCCCGGATGATGCGCACAAGGGCACATTTGGGACTGTGATCGTTATTGGTGGCTGCGCAACCATGATGGGAGCGCCCGCCCTGAGCGCATCAGCCGCGCTGAGAGGTGGCGCCGGCCTGGCCAAGATTGCAACAGTGCATCAGGCAATCCCCGTTGTCCTCACCCTCGAACCATGCGCAACCGCGATCGAACGAGAGGACGATGCCGGCGCACTGATCGCGGAACTCGATCGCGTCGACCCGCAACAGTCAGCGGTGCTTGCCGTGGGGCCCGGTCTTGGGCAGGATGGATCGACGGCGGCGTTGGTTCACGCGGTCCTTAAGACACAGCGCCCGATCGTACTCGATGCGGACGGCCTGAATCTGCTCGCTTCGACAGACGTTAAAAACTGCCATCGTGATGCGCCGTTGATCGTCACGCCCCACCCCGGTGAATATCGCAGACTGGCCGGCGCAGCCGGAATCGCGCACGACCCGACCAGCGATGACGAGCGACCTGTTGCAGCATCGGCGCTGGCGGAGGCGCTCGACGCGATTGTGGTTTTAAAAGGCCGACACACCGTGGTGGCCGACAGCAAATCGGTCTACATCAACCAGACAGGCAACCCCGCCATGGCGACCGGCGGAAGTGGCGACGTGCTGACCGGCCTGATTGCAGCGTTGGTTGCCCAACACATGCAGCCAATGGAGGCCGCCATACTCGCCACCTATCTGCACGGCGCTGCCGGTGACATCTGGGCGCAGCAATTCGGCCCCAGCGGCATGACCGCGCGCGACCTGTTAAACAACCTGCCGGCAGCGTTTCACCAACACCGTTCTAACTAAATCAGAGCACTATTTGTAAAGCCGCAACCACTGGTCGCGGGGCGGTACCCAAGTGACGTTAAAATTTATTTGGTCGATGCGAAATCGAAGACTGCGACCACTGGCCGCGGCTATACAACGGAAGCCTGTCTATCTATTGAAATGAACTTCCAAACCAATCGTGAGTCACGATGAACCGGAAACGTGGCCGCGCGCCTGCATGGCAATACGCACCAGTTCGCCGGTGGTGTTCGCGCCGGTCTTCTCAAGCATGTGCGACCGGTGAAGCTTGACCGTTCCCTCTGCACAACCAAGCTCAGCGGCAATCTGCTTGGACAGCTTGCCTTCAACAATCAGCTCCAGAATCTCAGATTCCCTGGCGGTCAGACGCTCGATCAACGCGCGGGCCTTTTCCTGCGACTCGTTGACCTCGCGCATCTCGTCAGCCGACTCGATCGCCGCATCAATGGCCTCGCGCAGGCGCGACGTCTGGATATCGTCTTTCAGTAGAAATTGCTCGGCCCCGGCGCGCGTAATGGCCGCGGCCGCGTACTGATCCCCCACCGCCGTGATGCCGATCACCGGTGTACGAATACCGGCTTCGCGCAATCGCTCAATAAACTTCTCGCCAGTCGTGTCGGCCAGGCGATAGTCGACAAAGATCAGATCGAAGGAACTGCGTTGCAGCGCTTCCCAGGCATCGTCGGTTGTAAAACACGCCTTGATTTGCAGGTTCAACTCATCAAACTTGCGCAGCGCCAGTATCAATAACTCAGCGTGATCCTGATCATCGTCAAGAATCAGGACCCTGAGGTCAGCAATTTGTGTTACACGGCTTGGCATCATCTTAATATCGACAGACATTGTAGCCTCCTGCGCATGCAGAACAATCAAACAACTTCATATTCACATATCGTGCCTACCCAATAACCTGATCTGGCCCTGCAGGTAATTGTCCGACCTGACCACGCGAGACCAGAATCGAACAAGATCGCCAAGAATTTGAGAATAAAGTCGAATGTCGTGTGGCTTCACGAGGTAGGCGTTGCATCCCTGCTCGTAGCAGGCGTCAACATCACCGGGATATTCTGAAGTGGACAGGATAATGACGGGTAAACGGTTCAACCCCGGGCGACTTCGAATATGCCCGGCAAGCTGTAAGCCGTCCATGACCGGCATCTTCAGGTCCGCAAGAATCACATCGGGCCAGAAAGTGCTGTCCACGTCGTATTCATCTTCACGCGAGAGATACTTCAGCGCCTGTCGTCCGTTGGGAACGGTAGCCAGACGAGTGTTCAGCCGGGCATCGGCCAAAGCCAATTCGGTCAAGATTGCGTCATTCTGGTCATCTTCGACCAGAAGAATATTAAAAGGCTGTTCAGGACTGATTTGCGACATTCGGACCGTCCATGTTCCTGGATGCACAACTAAGCCTGCTGCGTCTCATCCTGAGGCAGCGTAAAAGTAAATGTTGAACCCTTGCCGGGCTGTGACTTTGCCCACATTCGACCGCGGTGCCGGTGCACGACGCGCCGGCAGATAGAAAGCCCAACCCCATGGCCCCGGTATTTCTGATCCCCATGCAGCCGCTGGAAAGGCTCGAAAACCTTTTCCACGTGCTCGGCATCAAATCCGATTCCATTGTCTTTTACACTGATAAGTACTTCGTGCTCATGGGACTGGGTTCGAATTTCAATCTTTGTCTGTTTGCCGTCGCGATACTTGATCGCATTACCGATCAGGTTTTGGAACAGCTGCCGAAGCATTGAACTGTCGCCGCGAACCACGGGTAGCTTGTCCGTTAGAATCTCGGCATTCGCCGCGTTGATCTCCTTCGAAAGATCAGACTTCACCGCGGCGACACAATCCTCCAGCGAAACATCCTCGATCTTCATTTCGTCACGGCCGACACTTGAGAATTTCAGTAGCGATTCGATCAGGCTTGCCATGCGATCTGACGCGGACATCATCCGATTGAGATATTCGACTGCTTGTGAATTTTCTTCCGGCAACAGTTCGGCAAGGTGCTGGCCGAACCCCGCGATCGTGCGCAAAGGCGATCGAAGATCGTGGGCCGCGACATAGGCAAACTGATCCAGCTCCGTGTTACGCGCTTCCAGTGACTCGTTGCTGGAAGCCAGTTCCGCGGTTCGCTGCTTCACGCGCACTTCCAGCTCTTCATGGGCATTGCGAATCTGTTCTTCCATCTCGTGGCGCTCGGTAATGTCCACGCAACTGCCGATGTACCCAAGGAATTTGCCGCTGGTATCCACGCGTGGTGCGCCGCGGGCCAGCAACCATCGGTATTCACCGTCAGTTCTTTTGAGGCGAAAATCCAGTTCAAACCACTTGCGTGCATCAAATGAGCCGTTGTACAGCGATTGCCATCGCTCGCGGTCATCCGGATGCATGCGGTCGACCCACCCCTCACCCAGCTCGTCCTGCAAGGTCATACCGGTAAAATCCATCCAATACTGATTGAACCAGGTAAAACGCTTGTCGGTGCCGGACACCCAGATCTTCATCGGCGCATTGTTGGCCATGGTGCGGAACCGCTCTTCGCTCTCTGCCAGTTCCGCCGTGCGCGCGAGCACCCGTTGTTCCAGTTCCTCGTTCAAGGATCGAATTGATTCTTCAATCTGGCGTCTACGTGTGATGTCCTGAATCTGCGCGATGAAATATTGGGGATTGTCATCCACATCACGGACCATCGAAACGTCTTTCTGTACCCAGACGATCTGTCCCTGCTTGTGGTAAAAGCGCTTCTCCAACTGGTAAGTGTGGTTTTGCCCGTCAATCATGCGATGCATGTACTGCAGGCTCTCTTCAACGTCGTCCGGATGGGTGAGCGACTGGGAGTCTGTTTCGAGTAACTCTCTCTCGGAGTAGCCGATGATATTGCAGAGGTGACGGTTCACGCGCAACCACTTGCCGTCCAGGCCAAGTAGCGCAATACCGATCGGGGCATTGTCAAACGCGATCTTGAATCGTAATTCACTTTCACGCCCGCGCGATTCTTCATTCTTCAACAGCGTGATATCCACTATCGAAATAATCACCCCCTCTACGCTTCCGGCCATCGCGCGATAGGGCGTGATGCGGATTAACAGGCAATCCTGCTGATCAGTCTGGGCTTCCAGTTCCGTGGCTTCGCCGGTGTTGAGCACGCGCTCGGCGTCCTCGAGCAGCGTGTCCATCTCAATACTGTGTACGATGTCTGCGATGGGCCGGTCAATGTCCTGGCTTCGCAGCTTGAAATATTTGCAGACGGCAGGTGTGAACTTGCGCACGCGCAGCATGTGATCGAGAAAGATCGTTCCGATCTCCGTGCTGGACAGCAAATTGTTCATGTCGTCCGTCAGCTGCGTCAGCTCGGTGATCTTCTGCTGGTACTCCGCGTTGACCGTGTGCAGTTCCTCGTTGACCGAATGAAGTTCTTCGTTGGTCGACTGCAACTCTTCGTTGGAAGCAACGAGCTCTTCGTTTGTGGCGTTCAGTTCCTCGTTGGAGGCTTCGAGTTCCTCAATCGTGGCCTGCAGGTTCTCCTTGGAGTACTGGAGCTCCTGTTCCAGTGTCACGATCTTCTCATGCGTCTCTGCTCGCTCATCAAACTGGTCAACGTCCTGTTCCGAGACGGGCTGCTGTTGCGACACAACGACCGACTGTTCAGTTTCAAACGTTACGAGCAGGAAGAATGATTCAGATTCTGAATCTGCCAACGGACGTACAACCAGCGTGTAATGCTGGGTTTCACCACCGCTGGCGACTCCGACACGGCCATACCGGACAGTCTGATGATCGCGCAGGGCGCGCTGGATCGCGCCGCCGAGCGCGACTTTCATCTGGGCATCGACCATTTCCAGTACGTCCAGCGAACTGCGACCCTCCGGCGGGTGCAGGATCAGCCGGGCATCGCCGAACGTGTGAACCAACTCGCGCCGCGAATTTAAGAGAATCGCCGCGGGCACGTACTCGCTGAGCAGCATGTCGTATGCGCGAAGGAGCCGCGCATCCGGCATCATTGCGCTTGGTGCAAGCGCCGGGGCAGGCGGCATCCGCCTGGCGGCGACGGTAGGTGTTCGGGTCGGTACTGCCCGCCCGGCGGGCAGCCTCATCTCTCTTAGTTTACGATAGATACGCCAATGGCTGTCAATGGTCTCAAACTCATCGCGTAGTGGCGTCACCGTTTCGCTTGGCCCCAGAAACAGAATGCCGTTCACGTTCAGTGCGAAGTGCAGCAGGGACAACACCTGCAACTGAACCGGCTGCTTGAAGTAAATCAGCATGTTTCGGCAGGTCACCATGTCCATGCGCATGAACGGTGCATCTGACACCACGTTCTGCTGAGCGAAGGTGATCATCTGACGCAGCATCGGGCTGACCTGGAACTCACCGCCAACCGAATGGAAATATCGATTGAGCCGTTCCGGGCTGACTTCCACCATTGCGTCGCGTGAGTATCGTCCGGTGCTGGCCACTTCGATCGATGACTTGTGCACGTCCGTCGCAAACACGCGCACCCGTGCTTTCTGTTGGGTCTGTTCGATGTATTCGTGCAGCAGGATGGCAATCGAATACGCTTCCTCCCCGGTCGCACAGCCGGCGACCCAGACGCGGATTTCGTCATCCGGCTTGCGCTCCTGCTCAAACATCGCCGGGATGACGTGTTTTTCCAACCGATAGAACGCTTCGCGATCGCGGAAGAAATGCGTGACGCCGATCAGCAGGTCACGGTACAGCATATGCAGTTCGTCAGGGTCCGCCCGAAGCTGCTTAACGTAGTCCTCAATGTCTGAGTACCGCCCCATGGTCATGCGGCGCTGGATGCGTCGGTTGACGGTCGTGGGTTTGTAAAGATCGAAATCAACCTCATACGCCATGCGCATGATGTCCATCACCGCGTCGACGCCTTCAAGGATCGAATGCTCGTCGCTGGCCAGTCGTTTGCGGAACTGTTCGGGGTCGTTGATATATTCAACGAGGTAGTTGGGCATGTGGTCCGGCGGCGCGATGATGTCCACTACTCGCGCATCCACGCTGGCTTGCGGCATGCCATTGAACTTGGCCGTCTCACGGTCCTGCACCAGCGTCAGTCCGCCGGCTTCGTGAATCGTCAGCATGCCGCGCGAACCATCCGAGCCCGTGCCCGAAAGAATGATGCCGATTGCCCGATTGCCCATGTCTTCCGCCAGCGAATGGAAGAACGCGTCAATCGGCATGGGCGGGCGTTCATGTGACCGATGCTGCTCGCGCAGTTGCAGGCGCCCATCTTCAATCGTCATCTCGGTCTTCGGCGGGATCAGGTAAATGGTGTTCGGCCGAACCGGCATGCCGTCCACAACATCAACAATGGACATGGCCGTGTGCCGCGCGAGCAGTTCATCCATCAACGACTTGTAATCCGGCGACAGATGCTGAATAACAACAAACGCCGCGCCAGTATCCAGCGGCGCTTCATCGAAAAACTGCTCGAGCGGCTCAAGCCCACCGGCAGAGGCGCCGATTCCCACGACATATGCAGGCTTCTCGCTCCTGGCTTCGTTTAATTCTTGAGCAGAATTCTGCTGGGTCATCAAATACTCCTGGCCGGCAACCGCCGCGTCAATACTGGCTCAGCAATCGCTCGGCAGCTTTCAGCTACAACAACAGTGCTTACGCTCTCATGAAAAGACGCGATGATCACCGGTCGCCGCTAATTGTTCCCACAGAAGCACAAACCAAACCGATAGGACCCCGACACATTATGTCATCAGTAGGCCCTCATTAAAAGTCTAAATAACAAGAACTTGCTTATTCCAATACTGCACATTCAGATTTCTAACTCCAACGTGGTTACATTCATGACACACGCCACATACCAAAAGGTAGACATCAGAACACGTGATTCAATTTCGACTCAACCAAAACACATACAAATCCGCAACGGTTACCCTGCCGTTCCAAGCATGATAGCGCTCACCGAATCGACTTCGAGCAATGTCATGTAGCAGAATGCTGATTCAATTCGGAAAATACGCACGCATCAACACCGTGCGCGCTCTTTTTTTTATCGCTTCGCAACAGATTCCCGGCAATCGCAAGATTCTCCCGTTGTTACTCGATGGGCTCGCGTTAGGGTAACTCGTCAGGAGAAATTCAAATGAAACTAGCAATCCATGGTGGCAAACCCGCTGTTGCCAAAAATATTGGGTTCAAAGTCTGGCCGGCGGTGGACAAGACCGATGAACGGCTCGTCCTCGCATCGCTGCGGCAGAGCCAGCATGCATTCGGCCCGAACTGCACGGCACTGATGTCAGAGTTTGCAAACTGGAGCGGCAACAAATACTGCATGCCGACCAATTGTGGCACCGCTGCCCTGCACATGTGCCTGGCCGGTTGCGGCGTCGAGGCCGGTGACGAAGTGATCACCACCGCCCTGTCGTGGACGAGCAGCGCCTCGTGCATCCTTCACCAGAACGCCATTCCGGTCTTTGTTGACGTTGAGTGGGACTCGATGCATCTGGACCCATCGAAGATTGAAGCCGCCATCACCAAGCGCACCAAAGCCATCCTGGTTGTCCACTACTGGGGCGTTGCCTGCGACATGACCGCGATCATGAAAATCGCCAAGAAGCACAAGCTGAAAGTGATCGAAGACGCCTGCCAGGCGCACGGCGCCAAACACAAAGGCAAACACGTCGGCACGATCGGCGATGCCGCGGCGTTCAGCCTGAACCAGAACAAAAACCTGTGTGGCGGCGAGGGCGGCTTCTTCGTCAGTAACAACGAATCGATCTTCAACGCCGGCAAGGTGCTGATCGCGTTCGGCGAGATGCGCCCGCCAGAAGCCGGTCGCGAATACAGCGCTCACGGCATGGGCTACATGTATCGCACATCCGACCTGCCGGCGGCATTCGCGCGTGGTCAACTTCGCAAACTCGACAAGACCAACGATCAGGCCATGCGGAACTGGCACAAGCTGCACGATGGTCTTGAAGACCTGCCCCACCTGATTCGGCCGTACTCCTCAAAGACGCGCCCGACCAATGGCTATGCATATGTGTTGCGCACCTACCCCGAATACATTCGCAGCCGCGGGTACGATGTCGGTGAATTCAGCAATGCGGTCAGTGAGGCGATTACAGCCGAAGGCGTGCCCTGCTCGCGCGCTCAATGGGTGCTGCCGGCCCATACCGTCTTTCAAGTAAAGAACGCCTACGGCAAGGGTTCACCGTGGACAGACGGGCATGCTCGTAAGAGCATCAGCTACGACTTGAAACAGTATCCTGTCGCAAACCTCTGCGCAGAGACATGCATCTGGATCAGGGTGAATACCCACCGTCCGCCAAACGGCCCCAAACAGGTAAACGGCGTGATCCGCGCGGTGCGCAAGGTCTACGAACGGCTTGACGAGATTAAACTGTAAAATAAACAAGGGTCTGTGATATGCGAGTCGGAACTGCCTGGGAAGACATTACGCCCGATCGTCCGCTGGACTTGCTCGGTCAAATGCATCGCCGTGTCGCGGAACGAACACGCGATCCGTTAACGGCCAACGCCATCGCGTTCTGCGACGGCTCGTTCCAATCCGTCGTTGTCTCGGTAGATATCGGGTTGATTCCCGATGCGCTCATGGCGCATATAAAAGATGCAATCAATGAAAATGGCGGTATTGACGCAAAGAAAGTTCTGATCGCCTCAACGCATACCCATGTCGCCCCATGCACGGGCTATAAGATCGCCGGTGAAGCCGATGAACAGTGGATCGATTCGATGGTTCAGAAGGTCGTAACCGTCGTACGCAAGTCGCTGGACGATCTGGAAGACGCGGAACTGTTCGCAGGTAACGGTTACATCGAACACATGGGTTGGAACCGCCGCGGCATGCGGAGTGACGGCACGTGCCGCATGTACTGGGGCAGCTGGAAGGAAGACTTCGTCGGCATTGAAGGCCCGCGCGACGGGCACGTTGGCGTGCTGTTTGCCCGGCGCAAGGATGGAACTGTCAAAGCGGTCATCCCTTCATTCGCCACCCACCCAAACTGCGTCGAAGGCGAGACTTTTTACAGTGCGGACATCCCAGGTGAAGTCCGGCGTGTATTGCGCAGCGTCCTCGGGGAAAATGTCGGTGTGGCATATCTGACCGGAGCTGCCGGTGACACCGCACCGTCGATCATGGTGAACAACCCGAAGAGCATTCAGCCGTGGCGTGGCGAAGCCGGTCTGATCCGAAGTGGTGAGTATCTTGGCGCAGAGATTTTAAGCACCATTGCGTCGCAAATTGAGCCAATGCATGAGCCCAAATTGCACCTGGAACAACAGACGCTTGAAATCCCGGTTCGCCCGTGGGATGAAAACGCCGATCGAACAATCAATGAATTCAGCGGCGGCATGCGAGAATACTTTGAAAACAGCCGCAACGACTGGCCGCGTATCATGGCTGAAGAGAACCCGGTGATTACACCTGTAAGCGTGCTACGCATTGGCGATACGGCCATCTGCACCAACCCCGGCGAACTGTTCTGCCTCTTCGGCTTAAAAATCAAGGAGAAGTCACCCGCTCGCGTGACGCTGATCGCCGAACTGACCGACGGCTTTGTCGGCTACATCCCCACACCTGAAGCCATCATGCACGGTGGATACAGCGCCGCCAGCGGAGCGCACATTCGTATGCAGGCGGATGCGGGGTGGACGATTGTTGATACCACGTCATCCTTGTTACAGCGTGCATTCCAATGACACAGCAGCAGTACCAACTCAAAGCCGGCGCCGGGCGTGCGGACATCTCACCCAGACTCGGGATGCAGATCGACGGCAATATCGGTGTACACCGTCCTGCCGAATTTCTGGAGCAGCCGCTTTATGCCAATGCACTGGTGCTTGAACAGGATGGTAAGCGTTTCTGCTTTCTGTCGATGGACCTGCTGGCGATCACTCACGAATGGTCTGACAAGGTGCGCGACATGCTGGTCGAGCAGTTCGGCTTTGAGCGAGCCGCGACCGCGGTGCATGTGACACAGTGTCACTCTGCCCCATCACTGGGACAGATCATGCTGCGCGACCGGTATGAAGCGACAAAGAAGTACCCATGGCTGCTCGGATCAGACCCCGAGTATGGCCCCATGACCCTGCCGAGAATCCAAGAGGCCGTCCGACAGGCGTGTGAAAACTCACAGCCTGTACTGATGAGCTACGGTGCGGGGCTGGAAGATCGCGTTGCGTTCAACCGACGGTTCGTTTTGCGCGACGGCACTGCCGCAATGGGCGCAGGCCCGGGTGGCATGGGCATGATCAGTCACCGCGAGGGACCGAACGACCCGGAACTCGGCGTGGCAGTCTTCGCTTCGGAAGATCTGAAAAACGTCGCCGCCCTGCTGCACCATACCTGCCATCCGGTCCACTGGAACCCGCACACCGCTGTACACGCCGACTGGCCCGGCACATGGGCGCAGTACGTACAAGAACAATTGTTACCCGGCGCTACGGCCATGGCTGTCAATGGCTGCTGCGGCAATGTCCATCATAATAATGTGATCGACCCCTCACAGATCGATACCGTCAAACATATGTCGGAACTGCTCACACAAACCACCGAAGGCGTGCTGCGAACAACCAAGCCGGAACACAATCCCAAACTCGACTGGATCAGTGAAACGATTCAACTGCCCTTCCGCGATTTTCCGCCGGAGCTGTTTGAGAATGCACACAAATATATGGAAGAGCATCCCGAGCCAACCTGGCTGAATGAAGAACACACACGTGTGGACTGGGAATGGTGCTATGCGGCCGCCCAACTCGATCTTGAACAGCTACTCACGGAGCAGGACAGCTTTGAGTACGAAGTTCAGGCCATGCGCATCGGAAACCTTGCCATTCTGGTCCTGATCGGCGAACCTTTCGTGGAGGCACAACTGGAAATCAAACAACGATCGCCAGCTGATCGGACGTTTGTCGCCCATATGTCCAATGGCTATGCGGGATACATCCCGACGCCGCATGCGATCAAAGGCGGCGGCTATGAAACCAACGCCTGTATGGCATCCAAGTTCGCTCCGGAAGCATTGCAGATGATCACCGACAAGTCAGTCGAAGTACTGGAAAAACTATACGCTTGAATAAGCCGGTATAGTAACCCGATCCCATGCCTGATCGCCCCAACATCATTGTCATCACCACGCACGATACCGGTCGTCACTTCGGCTGCTACGGCATTGAAACGGTCCACACACCCAATATCGACGCCATGGCGGCAGATGGCGTACGCCTGACGAACTATTTCGCGGCGTCTCCCATCTGCTGCGCAGCACGGGCCGCCATGATGACCGGGCAACACCCGCAAACCAACGGCCAGATGGACCTTTGCTTTCAGCCGTTCAACTACGATCTGAACGACTATCGCACCCACGCCTCACATCGTTTTGCGGACGCCGGTTACCACAGCATGCTGTTCGGAATGCAACACGAAACGGCTCATGTCGAGAAGCTGGGGTATCACGAACAGCGTGCGACCGATAGACCAATGCCGATTGCCACAACCATTGCCGAGGCAGTAGCGGACTATCTGAAAAGTGACGATGCCTCGGGCGAAAAGCCGTTCTTCCCGCAGGTTGGCTTCTTTGAAACGCATTCTCCGTTCGACTGGAGAGGCATCGAGCCGGACGACAGCAAAGGTGTCACCGTTCCGCCATACGTTCGTGACAACGAGACCGCGCGCCGGGTGATGGCTCAGTTCCAGGGCGCTGTCCGACGCGTAGATGACGCGGTCGGCATCATCCTGCAGGCGCTTCGTGACAGCGGCCTCGAACAAAACACCCTGGTTGTATTCACGGTCGATCATGGCCTTGAGGTGCCGCGCGCCAAATGGCATCTGTATAACCCCGGCCTTGAAGTGGCAATGATCCTACGCTGGCCCGGTGGTAATTTCACCGGCGGCCATACCTGCGACTGGCTGCTGAGCCAGGTTGATTTTCTACCGACTGTCATGGAACTGGCGGGGATGGATATCCCCTCTGATATTGAGGGCAAGAGCTTTGCGACCGGGCTCAGAGCCGACAGCAACGCGCCCCCACCGAACAGCGAGGTCTTCGGCATGATGAACCGAAGCGCATCGCGATGCGTGCGCAACGACCGCTATAAACTGATTCGCACCTTCTCGCTCGGCTTTATGGGAATACCCGGCTTCTACCTGCAGTACTCCGATGAGTCGATGAATGTCGCCTACCCCGGCGGCCAGGGACACATGTACGATTTTTCCAAAGTCGCTCTCTACGATCTCGAAACAGACCCGCTGGAATTTGACAACATTGCCGGCAGCGAGTCTGTTGTAGACGTGCAGAAACAGCTCGAAGACAAGCTCTGGCGTTGGATGGAATCGGTCAACGATCCGCTGCTGGACGGACCGCCGCGCCCGCCCTACTACGACGATGCAGTTGGCGACTACCATGACTGGCAAAGGAGCCGCGATGCCGACGGATGACCGGCCGAACATTCTTCTGATCATGACCGACCAGCAGCGCGGCGATGCGCTGAGTATTGAAAACCATCCGTGCCTGCTCACGCCGAACATGGACAACATCGGCCACACCGGCACCCGATTCACCAAGGCCTATACCACGTGTCCGTCCTGCGTTCCGGCAAGGCGTAGCCTGATGTCCGGTCAGCACCCTGACCGCACCGGTATGGTTGGATATAAGGATGGCGTCGAATGGGAAAAGCCGCCGCCGTTGTTACCACAGGTCTTGCGCGACGCAGGCTACCAGACCGCACTCGTCGGGCGCAACATGCATCTGTATCCAGAGCGTAAACGCTACGGCTTTGAAAACATGATCGACGCCGGCCAAAACGGATTTTACGCCGAATGGCTTCAGGAACGCACCCACCACCGCGAAGATGGCTGGTGGGGAACGGGTGTAATGCACAACGACTGGACCGCGCGCCCGTGGCACCTGGATGAATCGCTGCACCAGACAAACTGGACTGTCAGCGAATCGCTACGCTGGCTGGACAAACGCGATCCGACCGCACCGTTTTTTCTCGTCGTCTCATTCGTCGCGCCGCACCCCCCACTGATCCCGCCCGCGTTCTATATGGAGCGATACCTGCGTGCAGACCTGCCGGAACCGGTTATTGGTGACTGGGAAGAACCCCTGGAAAACTTCGGTATCGGCGACGATGTTGCGCCCAATCGCGTGCACCTGGCCGGTGAACGCCTCAAATCCGCACGCGCCGCGTACTACGGCCTGATCAATCACATTGACGACCAGATTCGCCGCATCCTTTCACCGGTGCGCGGCATTCAGTCTCAAACCAATAACAACACGATCGTCATGTTTACCGCCGACCACGGGGAAATGCTCGGCGATCATTATCACTGGCGCAAACAACTGCCCTACGAACCGGCCGCGCGCATCCCGATGATGATCAAGGCCCATCCGAAGTTCGATCTGCATCATGAGCGCGTTGTGGACGCCCCGGTCTGCCTGGAAGACATCATGCCGACCTGCCTCGATCTGGCCGGCGTTGACGTTCCGGAGACCGTGGATGGCAAAAGCCTGGTTCCCCTGATGCGCGGCGAGAATCCGCAGTGGCGCGAACATTTGCACATCCAGCATGCGCCGACTCACCAGTCGCTGACCGATGGCAAAGAAAAATTCATCTGGTACACGGCCGACGGACGCGAGCAATTCTTTGACCTGACCGTCGATCCCGAAGAGCGCCACAATATGATCGATGACGCTGAGGCACAGCCGCGCATTACTGAGTGGCGGGACAGACTGATCGCTCAGTTAAAGGATCGGCCTGAAGGTTTCTCCGACGGCAAGCAACTGATCCCCGGCCGAAGCTGGGGCGCTGAGATGGCCCACGCCCGGGTCAGTCCGGACTATCAAGGCAACTGATTTCAAACGAATCCACGCATCGTTCCGCGCAGTGTGAGAACTGTGCGCGTGCGCCGTTGCAAACCGTATCGCAACGCCCTACGCTTGCTGATCATGTCAGCCAAACCAAACTTCCTATTCATCTCCGCCGACGGCATGCGGTACGACAGCCTCGGCTGTAACGGCAACGCCCTGGCAAAGACGCCGAACATTGACCGGCTTGCTTCGCAGGGCACGCGCTTCAGTCGTTCTTATTGTTCGCAGCCGATCTGCATGCCTTGTCGGTCGAGCATCATGACCGGGCGCTATCCCAGCGCGCACGGTGTGTGGCAGAACGGCATTGCGCTGGACCCGTCGCAGCCGCTATTGCCGGAGCTGTTATCACACGGCGGCTACCACACCGCGTGCTACGGTAAGTGTCACTTCAAGCCCTGGCTGCCGTCGTTGACGCCGGACGAGCGAGCCCATCGGCCCGAGTATGTTGGCGATGGTCCCTACTACGGCTTTGATCGCGTGCGCGTCGCCGACCACAGTCCGCAGGACCAATACTACGACTGGCTCAAGGAAAACTTCCCGCAACATCTGGGCAAGGCAAAGCATCCTTTTGATGAACGCCCGGAAGGCGCCACCGTCGCATGGAAAGGCACATTACCGGCTGAAGCAACCAAAACGCGATACATCTCTGAATTGACCACCAATGCGATCGGGGAACAGCGCGCCGAGCAGCCCTTCTTTATCTGGTCGAGCATTATCGATCCGCATCACCCGTACAACCCGCCAGCCCCGTTCTGTGACTGGTACGACGGTGCCGACTTTGCCCCGCCGCCGTCAAAGGAAGGACCGGGCAATCTGCCGAAACATTACCATGCGTGGCTCAAGCGTCTGCACGATGAATGGGGACACGTGGACACTGCACAGAAGCACTGGCTGCAAGTCCGCCGCATGTATCAGGGCAAGGTCAGCCACGTTGACCATGAAGTCGGACGCATTCTGGCGGCGCTCGATGAAGCGGGTCTGGCGGACAATACGATCGTGCTGTTCTGGTCCGATCATGGCACCATGCTCGGCGACTTCGGCTTGTTGCAGATCGGCGAGTACAGCCAGGAATCGTTGATCCGTGTGCCGATGATCTGGCGCGGGCCGGGCGTTGACCAGCAAACGTCCAACGCGCTTACTTCTGCGGTGGATGTCATGCCTACGCTGTTGAGCATGGCCGGCATCGACGTCCCGACCAGCGTGCAGGGATCGTCCCTGACACCCCTGCTCGACTACAGCCAACCAACTGTGCGAGATCAGCTTATTGTCGAAAACCGCTGGGGGCAGAACCCACCGGAGGGGTTTAATACGCTGGTGACTGATCAGTACAAACTGAGCCTGTATACCAATGGTAACGAAGGCGAACTGTATGACTTGCAGAAAGACCCGCAGGAACTGAACAATCTGTTCGATCAGCCGGATATGACTCAAGTACAGGCAGACCTGTCACAACGCATGGCCGTGGAACTGTTGCGTCAGCGCGACCCGCTACCGATGCGCACCGCCTGCTGGTAGTTTCGGCGTTTTGATCCGGACATTGACGCGCTTTTGGCCGTTGGTAAATTGTGCCGCTTATGACACACGCGACCATTGAGTTAAGCGGCAACAATAACCGTCCGGAGCATCACCTTGACGCATTGCGCCGGATGCAACTGGTCATGGGGCCGGTGCCTGATTCGACCATCCGCCCCGAGCCCACGTTTCGTGTGCTTGATGAACATCACGAAAATGGACTGATCAAACGCAAAGTCCAGTTTGCGGTCGAATGTGACGCGCAGGGCGAAGTAACCGATTGGTGTCCAGCGTGGTGGCTCATACCGGAATCAGCAACGGATGGCGAGCCGCGCGCGGCGGTTCTCTGCCTGCATCAGACCGTTCGGGCCGGCAAGGATGAGCCGGCCGGCCTTACAGGCAATGCCAATCTTCACTATGCATTGGAACTGGCGCGTCTGGGATTCGTGTGTTTCGCGCCGGACTATCCGCGCTTTGGTGAGTATGCGATTGATCCGTATGCCATGGGATATGCCAGCGCGACGATGAAAGCCATTTGGAATCACAGCGTTGCTGTGGACGTGCTGGCCGCATCGCCCGAGGTGGACCCGCATCGCATCGGCTGTATCGGCCACTCGCTTGGCGGGCATAATTCACTGTTCGTCGCCGCGTTCGACTCGCGCATTTCCGTCGCCGTCAGCAGTTGCGGCTTTAACCAGTTCACCTGGAACAACGATGAGGGCCGCGGCGATACCGGCGACATCAGCGACTGGAGCCACGATGGCTACATGCCCTGGATCGCCCAGCGATTCGACAACCGCGCCGAGAACATGCCGTTTGACTTTCATGATGTTCTTGGCGCAATCGCACCCCGCGCCATATTTGTCAATGCGCCCGAGCACGACTTCATGATCGCGGACGGGGTGCGCGAAACGCTCAGACGCGTTGGCGAACTGTTCGAGCCCAGTCATCTGCAAGTCGTTCACCCTGACTGCAAGCACGATTTTCCCGACGATGCCCGGCAAGCCGCATACGAATTCCTCCGGCAACACCTTGCCGAAGGCCCGTGAGATGACGGCAAATGCGTCACTCGATTTGACGCAACGACAGGTAGTTGCGACTATAATGGACTGAGCACGGCCGCGTGCCAGAGCGGACTAATGGGGCGGATTGCAAATCCGTTGGCTTCGGCCATCGTGGGTTCGAATCCCACCGCGGCCTCTTTTACATCTCCTTGCGTGTTGACATGCGCTCCTGAAACATCGTGCCAAACTCACGACCAGATTCGCCACCGCGGCGGCGGTGGGGATTCGCCTGTCATGCGTTGACGAACCCACTTCAGGCCGTCGAGATGGTCACGCAGGCGTGGTTCGGCTTCAAGCGACGTATGGTTGATCAGGCCGACCGGTCCGCGCCACTGGCTTTGGACCAAAGTGGAAAGCAATCGAATGTCCTCTTCGCCCGCCCCAACGGGTGGGAACTGCCGGTCCGTGGTGTTGCCATCGCGGAACACCCCGCTGATGGACATCGACAGCAGGTGCGGCGTGATCTTCGGGAGCAGCATTTCGAATCGGTCCACCCACTCGTGGCACCAGTGCAGACAGAACGCCAGCCCAACATTATTGACGCCCTGCTCCTGCAACTGTTGGATGATCGAGATCAGGTTGATCGGATCACCGAACCAGCCCGCGTGGTTGTAGAGGCCAACTTTGAGCCCGACTTCCGCAGCAGCCTCGGCAGTGGGACGGAGTCGGGTCGCCTCATCGGCAGCGCGCTGGGCGTCTGGCTTGTCTTCAGACGGATGACCCGGCGAAAGCCACAACTCCGGGTGCGCGTCATACGCTTTAAATGAGTCGAGGATCGCTTTCATTTCTTTCGCGTCGTACGTGGCGTTGATGTATCGCCCGACTAACTTGATGCCGCGTTGCGTCATGGCATCCATCTCCGCATGGAACTTTGGCAGTTGATCGGCCGCTGCCATACGATTGCCCCAGGCATATCCTCGGATACCCAGATTATGCAACATCTGCGCCCGGTCCTCGGCCGTGCGCGTCGGTGGGTCGTGCGATGCAATGCACCAGGCAAACAGATTGTCTGTTTCGTAAATTGAATCGTTCATGCCAACTCCAGGGCATTGGGCGTAACGGCTTGATCTGTTTGAGCCGACTGCAGCAACGAGTCGATCACCGCGTGATTACGGACCGATTCTTCGATCGTAAACCGTGGCGTCGAGCCGGTGCGCAGACATTCGCACAGGTGAAGCAGTTGGCAGGCGGCGCGATCAGCCGTCTGCGTGGGCAGGTTTTCTATCAAGGTGGGATTGCGGTTCGGTTCCAGATCGATGCCGCTGGCACCCGACCCGGTCCATGCATTGTTCATGCGCAGGATGCCTGTCTCGCCGTGCAGTTCCAGCGGCTGCTGAAAGGCGAATGTGTAGCTTGATTCGATGAAGGCAACCAGGCCGTCGGGATAGTGCAACATGCCGTCGAGTTGAACGATCAGGCCGTCGGGTTGGCGTTTCATTTGGCCATACACGCGGTCGGGCAACTGCGTCGTGAACTGGCCCACGGCGTTGACGCAATAGCAGGTGAAGTCGAACACCACGCCGCCGAATTCAGGGTTCTGCTTCCACGACAATTGTTCGAGTGCCGGCCGCTGAAAACCGGCGCGAATTTTTCGTAGCGGACCGATGCGCCCCTCGCGTAGCAGACGCTCCAGCTCCAGGGTGCGCGGATGGTGCCGGCCCATGAACCCCTCGACGAGCACTGAGCCACCGCGCCGCGCAGCTTCTGCCATTCGCAACGCACTTTCCGCGGACATGGCCAGCGACTTTTCACACAGGATCATCGGCACGCCAAGTGACGCGGCTGTCACCACCTGCTCCTCATGCAGGTTCGGCCAAGTGGCAATGATCACGATGTCCGGCGCCTCCTGCTCGATCATCTTTCGGTAGTCGTCATATACTGCCGCCCCGCCGCAGCGTTCCGCCGTATCGCGTGCTTTGTCGAATGCCACGTCAGCGCACGCCGCAAGGGTCATTACCTCGGGGTTCGCGAGGATCGCATTGACATGCGCCTGGCTGATCCCCCCGCAGCCGACCATAGCGACTCGAAGGGGATTTGAAGTTTCCATCAGTCCTTACCTTTCAATTACGAAGTATGTGCTCTGGCAGGAAAAAACGTTCGGGATCATGCTGCGCCAGAACGGGCGGGATATCGCCCCGGAACTTGAGAAGGACGGCACCCTTAATGAAGCGCGGCATCAAGGTATAGCCACGGCCTTCGCGAAATGGGAACGACTCATAGGCGCGCCGGGCCGGGGTGACTCCAACCAGTTGATCTTTCGCCGTTCCTTCAAGTTGGTGCCACGTGTCGGCGCTCAGTTCCCGGCGCTGCCCGGCACGTTCGAGAATGACGGGTTGATCCACGTGAATCGCACCGCTCTTTCCAGCGGGAATCATGAAGTACCAGGACGAAGGCGCGTCGCTCGCGGCAGGCAATGCCAAACCCTCCGGGGCGACGACGACGATTTTTTCAACGTCCGTCCATACAACCTCTCCGATATCCTGAAGACGATACTGGCCGGGTAATGCCTCCTTGGGAAGAAGCAACTCCGCATAGCTGGCGTTCGTACTCGCCGCCGGATCGGATGCGGTATGAGCCGGACGCATGTTGACCTCGAACGTTCCCAGTCGCCTATGGGCGTCACCAGAATCGAGCAGATGTGTCAGACTAATATCGAAGTCCTCGCCGCAGAGAAGATCGAGTTGAATCGGGCGGTTCTTATCCTTAATAAAGTAGACTTCCATATCATCCGAACTGTCAGAAATCTGCACTGCCGGATAAGGGGCGGTGGCATCCGGCATGCGCTCCACCAGATCCATCAGGAAAGCAAGCGTATCCAGCCCCTGCGGCGAGTGGGCAGACATATACGGTCCAACCCGATGTGTCTGTCCTGACTCATCGCTGAACCAGAAGAGCCGGCGGGAAAACATTTCGCGTGCATGGGCCGCGAAACGATCATCGCCGGTCAGCTGCCACGCCAGGTTCATGGCCAGCCCGTAATTGTCGTCGTACCCCATGTCGTCACCCGTCATGTGGCGTCCGGCGGGTGCGTGCGTGATATAAAGCCTTGCGAGTTTGAGGAACGTCGTGCGCGCCTCGTGCGAGCCGGTGACCATGTAGTCGCGTAGCGGGCCGAACAGTTCGATATACCACTTGTACCACGCGCCCATGGTGGGCCAGTCAATGAAGCCGGTAGTGGTTTGTGGGTCCAGGGTCCACCGCATTGCGCGTAACTTGTCGCCAAGCCGCTCGTCCCATGTCATCTCATAGAGAGATGCCAGGAACATGTAAGGCTGATAGTTGTACATATCGCCGGCCGGACGCGTGGTGCGCGGGTCGAAATGTTGGGCCATGTATTCACCAAAGTGCTGCACGGTTTCATGCGCCCAACGATCGCCGGTGAGGTAGTACTGATAGATAAAATTGTCGATGTCCTGTCCCTGAAATCCCAGCGCTTCGTGGCCGGCCCAGTAGAGCGGCAGTGTGAAGGAAATTTCGGACAGAATCATAGCGCCGTGCCGCAGGCCTCGCGCAGGGTGATGCACCCATCGGAAATCGGCCAGGTGCCGGTTCTTCGCGTCGCCGTAGGCGAAATACATGCGATCGCCCGACCGCGCGTACATGCGCCAAGGCGTTGAACGGAACTTGTAGTCAAACTGGAACGTTCGTTTGAGCAGTGGATAAGGATGTTCGCGGTAATCGTGACTGCCAACATCAAAACTGTGTGGTCCGGACCCGTGGTCGAGGAAGCCGTAGTTACCCCAGTGTTCCGCCTGACCAACGAGGAAGTAGCGGAAGAAACTTTCGATGAACTGCTCAGCGCGCGGGAACCGTTCGGGGTCGTAAGGATGCAATGGGCCGAGCGCTTCGGTCTTTCGAAGCCAGGCGGGGTCCTGCAATGCCAGTGGTGGTTCGTCCGTCAGATGGGCAACACGATGGACGGCGTCGTGGTCCGGCTCACCGGCGAACAGGTGGATTGATAAATCATGCGTGCGCGCCGTGCCGGCGGCGCTGCCGCGCAGGGCGCCCATACCCTCTGCGCCGGTTTTCCATGCGGCGCTGGAGCGGCGGCTGCCTGAGTCGAACCACTCACGGCCAAAATAGTCCACAAGCGTTGATGGCCGGTAATCCAGTAGCCGCCCGCCACGGCTTGACCACAGATGAGCGGTCAAACCGTCCGAACCGATCTCCAATTCTGACGGAAACGTTTCAACAAAGTGACGCAGCGTCATTGCTACGCCAATGTTCCCGGAGATGTGGGAAACACTAGCCCATTGGCCGCATGCTTCTCCCTTCTGGGCTTCCTCCCACTGACCATTGCGATGAACGCCGATGACATACTGTTGGTTTTTCTGGCCATGATGGCGATAGACTGTCTGCGTCATGTAAGCCGATTCGCCGCGCGCCGGGGCAAGCTGCACCTTGAATGCCTTGTCGTCCGGCGCCGATGAATGGTCCAGTCTTGCATACCATGGACCACTGAATGCAGGTTTTACACGCAATGCGAGATCGCTGTATTGCACCTTCATCGTGTCTTCGGTGTTGATGAAAGAATGCTGCACCCGGACAAAGGACGTGCCCGCGTTAAAGAACAACCGCACGATGTACTTGCCCAGCGTTGATCCATCCTCGCGCCTGAGAAAACCTTCACGACGGATGACAGTATGCAGTGGGCCTTCGGTCTCGACCCGGGAGGATTCCTCTGCCGGCCCACCAAGTTCGGTAGCGGTATGGCCATGCTGATCTGCGACGATCAGACACGGGCTGCCACCAACAAGTGCCTGGCGGTCACCCAGCCAGGCGTCGCCAAGCAGCGAGCCGGCACGCGGTACGTCAAACCGGGCAACCCCCGTGTCGATCCGAATGGCTTGTGGTGTTCGCTCAATTCTGATGCGCGGACCGTCCACCGGCGAACGCTTCACTTCACTGCCAAATTCGACGAAGTAATCAACATCCGGCCGACCGATGAAGTGAACACCCGCCCAGCGAATGGAGCCTTGCGGGCTCCAATGAGCAAGTGCTTCCATCTGAGCCGGCACTTCCACGCCATCGCCACTCACTACGCGAACGTTCTGAAGATTCCCAAGCGTACCACCCGGGAACGATACGCCGGCGTACAGCGGTATTCTGCTCGTTCGTCGGTCACCGCCCCATTGCTCCGGTAAATTCACGCGTAACGGAATCCGATGTCGTGCCGGCATCGCCATCGCTTGCTCAATCACCACCGGCATGAGCCGTTCAATGACCTGTTCACCAGACTTCAGTGTGGCAATAACTTGATACGCGCCCGGCTCCAAGCCCGAAAGGTCCAGCGACAGTGACAGTCTTCGCGATGGAATCCGGTCGTAAGAAGCCTCGCTCAAAATGCGCCGACGCGTGCCAAACTCCACATGCAGGCTCGCGGAAGCGAACACCTCGTGCGGCAGACCGACGAAGAGTGAGCCAGCCACGCTCTTGTCGCCATAGTAAAACCGTTCTCGTTCAAACCGCATGCGAAAGTCCGGCATGGTGCTGACCGACCGGGTACGTTGAAACAGTCGTTTACCCGGACGGTTTGTACCGGAGACAACTTCATGCACACGAATCGTCTGGCGAATCACACCGGAGGCGGAAGAGGGTATCACGCCGTCCAGTGTGACGACACGGCATTCGCCCGGCGGCACCTGTACCGTCTGCTGCGCATCGAGGGACGCGGTGGGCTTTGCCTGCCGACTAGCGGCCAGACTGACATGCGAAAGCCGAATGTTCGCTGACTGTTTCACCTGAGTGGGGTTGAACAACTCTACACCTGCCGCCTTCGGCGACCGGCCCGACGGTAGTTCACCATTTTGGAAATGGCGCAACACCTGAAGACCGCCTGCATCGCGTGCGTGTGCATCGTCCGATGCAGCCATGAGTGCCACGTCGCCGTAGGCTTTGGTCTGCTCGCGTTCTGCGTCAACCCACGACACCGAACCGCTCTGCCCATTGACGAGGTAGCGAAACTGTATTCCAAGCGGCCGCTCACCCGGCGAGGAAAAGTTCAGGTCACGCCATGGGATTGCTAACTCCACCGTCCAGCCCTGTTCGCCGATTCGCGCAGCGGCGGCAAGCTGCGGCGTCCAGGTCTGCTTCGAACCAGCCCACCAAGCGCCCAGTGCATTGACATCGATCTGATACCGCACGCCGAGCTGACGGTCGTATAGAAAGACCTCCAGCGCATCGTCCTGCCAGATGCGCCCACCCTGCTCTGTGACCGTGGCGCGCAATGTATCGCCGGGCTTGGCGAGCCGGCCGGCCAGGTAAAGGTGTGTCTCGTCGTATGCCGCCTGAATCACGACCCACCGCGATGCTTCATCCGGCACACTCTTCACGTGTATGAAGGTGTCGATCTTCCGCGCGTTCGTCCAGCACGGGTCGTTCAGCTTGCCGTCCACGGCCGGCGCGACACTTGCCGTCACGAACAACGTCGGCCGGCGCGTTTCCTCAACAGGCTGCCAGGATTCGGAACTGGTCGGATTCACCACCAGGCGCGACTGGTCCGCCAGGGTGTCACTACAAAGCGCACAACAGGCAAGGAGGAATATGAGGACTCGGTGAAAAGCAAACAAACTCACGCGCCTCCATCTCGTCGTCTTAACGCTTCCATCGCGCTGAGGAACATGCGTAGCCCCAACACCCGCACGTCCTCTTTCGAGCGGCCGCGCCACGGCAATTCGAACATTGCCACAACCGTACCGAATTCTTTCACACAATGATGCATCATGGTTCTGTTTTCAGCCGCCTGACGCATGACGTACCAGCGGCAATCGGTGGTCATGTCGGTATCGATTAATTGGTCGACCATGGCCATGCCGTCCTGCTTGTCATAGAAGATTAATTGCGGGAAAGACAGTGCCCAGTAGGCATGGTAGTTGATGAACGCAGCCGGTCGCTGGGTAAACAAGTATTCGCGCCAGGCTTTCACCGTCGGATCGTCTGACTTCATGCCGCAGTAATGTGGGTCGGACGGATTGGGATCAGTAACTGTGCTCTTACCGGGTTGAGGGTAGGTTTCACCGTGCGCCACGCCGTCGGGATTGACGATCGGAAACAGGTCGAATCGGCAGTTGCTGTACAGCGGAACCGCTTCGATTTGATCCAGCAGATGTTCGGCCACGGCTTCAACGGCAAACGAACCGGACGGCTCATCCGCATGCTCCCGTGCTGCTACGACGACAGTATGCTCAGCCTCCGGATCACCAATCACCAGACGGTGGATTGGTCTGCCTTCCATCGTGTGGCCGATGACGTCCGCCGCGCAGCGCTTTGATCGGCCAAGCGTCTGGCGAATGAACCGATCTCCCTCCTCGTTGTCGTACCAGACTTCAGGACCAACATGGCTGACGCCGGACGGCGCATCAAAAGTGAACGTTACACAGCCGGCGCCGGGCTGCCCGGTGATTATCGTCACACGACCGTTTTGAACGAGGTACAGGTGCGACATCCAACTCGGATTCGCGCAGTCTACGTGAAGCGTCACCGTGGCTTTGTCGCCGGAATTGTCGATTCGAACCAGACGGGTCAGGCGAAGGTCGTCCTGTTGCGGCTCGTTCACCGTCCAGATTGCCGGGCCGGTCTGCCGCACGCAAACACCCGGTGACAGCGCGCTGCTTAACTTCAGCGTGTCGCGGGGCCCCGCGATTTTCCCAGAGCGAGTGAGCATTACTTTCCACTCCAGATTCGAGCGCTCCTGCCGGTCGTTATATCTGAAAGGCTTTTTACATGGCTGTCCACGAACAGCGCATTCAGCGCTCCGGCATGCCGAAACCCGCCGTGCTGGGTGGTCGAATAGTGCGCGAAGTGATTGACCATTGCCTGATCAGCGATGACTTCCGGAAAGCCGCTTTCCTCTCTTCCCTCTCCGCCAAGAAACGTCTCCGATGGAAAGACCATCAGATCAACGCGCAAAGGCAGCGCCATTTTGATGCGCGTCTCACCCACATTGACGCCGTTGTTGCTTGTCGGATAGCCGGCGGTGTCATTGATTTCGATCCAGAGCCGCTGGTTGAAACTGTAATTGACGGCGGTCAACGGCGCACTTAGAGCGCGCCGCGAAGGAAACTCCGCGGTCGGACAACGGAGCGGCCCCATGTTGTAAAAGTTACTGTCGCCATAGCTGGGATGCCGCTGGACGCGCTGCGTGGTTGCGCCGGCAAGATAGTTGTAGGCGACCTGATCATTCTGCGGCGGTGAAATAATGGTTTGCGGCGCTGCCCCGAGGAAACTGCCGAACCACTCAAATCGTGGGATGAGCTGGTAATTGGCGCTCTGGTTGTAGTGCAGTCCAGGGAATCGGTCCTGGTGATCAGCCGCGTAGACGTAGGCGGCTGTTCCCATCTGCCGAAGGTTGTTCTGGCAGAGCATCGCCCGCGCTGCCCCTCGGGCTTTGCTCAAAGCGGGTAACAACAGAGAAATCAGCACGGAGACGATGCTGATGACCACGAGCAGTTCGATGAGCGTAAAACCATACGACTTTCCGTGTGGTATTCGAGTCATGTCGAAGTCTCCTGTCAGTGTGAAGGTTGGACACAACGTTGTCATTTCACCGTGGCGCTGATGCGCATTGCCTTGAACGTTTCAGTCTGGGCGCGGATCGCATGCTCGGTGGGCAGACGCTCCACACTGGAAGCGCCGTAGAAGCCGTGGACACCTTCGGTACGGTCCAGCACGTATTGGGCATCATCGGGCATGGCGATTGGTCCGCCGTGGCACAGGACGATCACATCCTCTCGAATCTGCCGGGCAGCGTCGGCGATGGCCTGCACCTCGGTCACTGACTGATCGAGCGACCTGGCGGTGCTGGCACCGATCGCGCCTTTGGTGGTCAATCCCATGTGCGCGACAATCACGTCCGCGCCGGCTTCGGTCAGCGCCTGTGCCTGCTCGACATCGAACGCATATGGCGAGGTAAACAGATTCAGTTTATGTGCAGCGGCGATCATGTCGACCTCCAGCCCGAAGCCCATGCCGGTTTCCTCCAGGTTGGCGCGAAACATGCCGTCACACAAGCCGACGGTGGGAAAGTTCTGCACGCCGCTGAATCCTGCGGCCTGAACCTGCTTGAGGAATACTGTCATCTGCCGAAAGGGGTCGGTCCCGCACACCCCGGCAAGCACCGGCGTGTCCTTTACAATGGTAAGCACCTCGCCTGCCATCTCCATGACAATGGCGTTCGCATCACCATACGGCATGCAACCTGCCAGCGAGCCGCGCCCGGCCATACGGAATCGGCCGGAGTTATAGATCACGATCAGGTCGATGCCCCCCGCTTCTTCACACTTGGCGCTCAGGCCCGTCCCCGCGCCGCCGCCGACAATCGGACGGCCGGCGTCAATCTGTCGGCGTAATCGTTCCAGAATTTCCTGTCTCGTAAATGCCATGAATCCTTGTCCCTTTACCAATGGCGGCCGTGCGAGCCGCCGCTAAACAGTTACGTCTTCCCGGACCTCGGCGTGCGACAGCAGTTCCTGCATCATCTGCACTGCCTGCCTGGCGAATGCCGGATCATTGATGTTCAAATCCATTTCTACTACCGGGATGTCCGGCTTCAGGTTCTTGCGAATGGCTTCAAACATCGCGTTGTCTGCTTCACGGTCGCAGAACGGCTGGTCATCGCCATCAAGAATCGACACGCCGCGTAGCGGAATCAGAAACGCCACCGGTCCCTTGGCGGCGTTGGCCTTCTGTGCGAAAACCTCTCCCATCCGTCGGTTTTCTTCGATATTCGTGCGCATCAATGTCACGTTGGCGTTCCACTCATGAAACTGACGACCCGCCTGTCGATACTTCGCAGGCACGGTGTCAGGCGCGCCGAAATTCGCCATGTCGACACACCCCGGCGCGATCAGGTGTGGAATGCCTCGCCGACCGGGCGCACTTAGCCGTTCCGGACCGGCATCGAATACGCCGCCGCAAATCGTGTCGGCATACTCCGTTGTTGTGATGTCCAGCACGCCTGCAATGAGCCCCTCGTCGACCAGTAATTCCATTGTGCGCCCACCTGCGCCAGTCGCGTGGAACACAAGTACTTCGTACCCTTCAGCGGTCAATTCTTCTCGACAAACATCGACGCACTGTGTGGTATTGCCGAACATGCTCGCGGCGATGATGGGCTTGTCGCCATCAGCAGCTTGCGGCGCATCCACAGACACCATCCCGCAGACGGCGTCTGCCGCACGGGCCAGAACTTGGCGTGAAATGCGATTCAGACCCGCCACGTCCACGATGGAGGGCATCATCAGAATGTCCTTGGCACCGACGTAGTTCGAGATATCGCCTGCCGCGGCAGTGGAAACACAGACCTTTGGCACGCCAATGGGCAAAGCGCGCATACCAGTACAAATAACGCTGCTGCCGCCGGTGCCACCCATACCGATCACGCCGTCGAATTGTTTTTCATTCCACAGCTTTTCGAGCAGTGCTGCCGCGCCGTCCGCCATCACGTTCATGGCTTTACCGCGATCGCCTGATTGGCGTAGCTTTGCAAGGTCTCCCCCACCTGCTGATGCGACTTGTTCCGCATTGATGTCCACTGGAAACAGATCAGTATCACCCATCACGCCGGTATTCATCGTCAGCACCGCATGGCCCGACGAAAGAATGCGCTGGCGCACGTAAGCATACTCGACCGCTTTGGTGTCGAACGCCCCGAGCATCAGCACCTTTCGTTCAGGCGTAGACAGCATTGGCATCCTCCAGGACGAAGTCCCGTTGTGCGCTCGAGAAGGTCACTACCATGTCCGCATCGGTCTCACCCACATTCACCGCGTTGTGAAACACGCCCGGCGGGATCACGATGCAGTCGCCTGCGGACATACGGATGCGCTCATCCCCCAGTGAATGCTCCAGTTCGCCGGACAATAAGTGCAGCACTTCCTCACAGGTGGGATGGCAGTGTCGTGGATTGCAATTGCCGGGATGGATGGTCACTCGGCCGACGGTCATGTGGTTAGCATTGCCAAGTTCGCCACTGACCATCCACGTCATGTGGCCCCAGGGTGTGCGCTGTCCGGGTTGGCTTTCGTTGTATCGCATGATTGAAAAATTCCGTTCCTTGAAAAAACAGGCAGTTGGTTATTTGGATTTGGATCTTTTGCGCGTCTTCTGTTTGTCGCGACGGTAGACCCGCTTGACAGGTGGAGAAACAAACACGGCCAGCCACACCGCCTCATCGGTGACCGGCTCAACATCGTGGTCGTGTTCCGAGTCAAAATACAGGCTGTCGCCCTCATCGAGCAGATACACCTTGCCTCCCACGCGGTACTCCAGCCTGCCCTCAAGGACATGTACAAACTCCTCACCGGCATGTGACAACGCCTCGTTGTGGGTGATCTCGCCGCGCCGCGCACGGAAGAGGTAAGGCTGCATGCGTTTGTCATCGATCTGCGTCATGAACGCGTGGAACTGGTAACCCTTGTTGGATTGCGCCAGTTGTTCGGTTGCGTCGCGCCAGGAGGTCATCGCTGGGCCCTGCTGGCCATGCTCATCAAGCAGTTGCGCGGCCGGTACGCCCAGCGCGGTGGCAATCTTGCTTAGCGCCGCGATGGATGGGATGGCCTGCCCTGTTTCGATTTTGGACAGATATCCGCGGGTAATGCCCGCTTTTTCGCTGACGGCTTCAAGGGTCAATTGCTGCCACCGCCGAGTGGAGGCGATGCGGCTGCCGATGGTATTGAGCTGGCTCATATGGGCATAATATTACTATGTTACCCATTAGTCAACAAAGTTTCCTGAGAAATCATGGCGATTGTGGACGCGAAACGTTCAGGTTCAATCACTTCCTTGATAGATGGGTATGAAAAGCCCGTTGCTCCGTGTATTGGTACGAGCTCGGCCTTGTTGGCCTGCTCAAATACAGAAGGAGCAACGAGCGATGCGACATTCTACCATGCCCCCCCTGTTCGTCGGAATCGATTATCACAAGAACCAACTGCAGGTCTGCCTGCTGGACCGTCAAGGTCGTGTGCTGGCCAACCGGTCTGTTGCCAACGACTGGTGCGAAGTGGCGGCGTTGGCCCGTCGGGT
>JGI12316J15310_10000006_pt10 | contig 95277 bp, 78 predicted proteins | sample MarCyaLeptolynsp_FD_15310 | JGI IMG/M metagenome (IMG submission 15310) | reverse complement strand
ATCTTGTCGTCCTTGTCCTCCAAGGCCGCCAAGGCAGAGCCCTTGATCACCGGAATGTCGTCGCCCGGGAACTCGTAGCTCGACAGCAGCTCGCGAACCTCAAGCTCGACCAGCTCCAACAGCTCCTCGTCGTCCACCTGGTCGACCTTGTTCAGGTAGACCACCAAGGCCGGCACGCCGACCTGGCGGGCCAGCAGGATGTGCTCGCGGGTCTGCGGCATCGGGCCGTCGGCCGCCGACACCACCAGGATCGCGCCGTCCATCTGCGCCGCACCCGTGATCATGTTCTTCACATAGTCCGCGTGGCCCGGGCAGTCGACATGGGCGTAGTGACGGTTCTCCGTCTCGTACTCCACATGCGCCGTCGAGATCGTGATCCCGCGCGCCCGCTCCTCCGGCGCCTTGTCGATCGAATCATAGGCCGTGAACTCAGCACCGCCCTGCTCCGCCAACACCTTCGTGATCGCCGCCGTCAACGTCGTCTTGCCATGATCCACGTGACCAATCGTACCGATATTCGCGTGCGGCTTCGTACGCTCAAACTTCGCCTTCGACATCTTTCCGTGTCTCCGTTGCTCGAAACTGTGTCTTCGTTGGTTCGCTTATGTTCGGCCGCAGGTTACGCCAGCTTGGCCTTGACCTCGTCGGCAATCGCCTGCGGCACCGGTTCGTAGTGGTCGAACTGCATGGTGTACTGCGCCCGCCCCTGGGTCATGGACCGTAGCGTATTGATGTAGCCGAACATGTTGGCCAGCGGCACCATGGCGTTGATGACATTGGCGTTGCCGCGCGTGTCCATGCCAGAGACCTGGCCGCGCCGGCTGTTCAGATCGCCGATGACGTCGCCCATGAACTCCTCAGGCGTCACCACCTCGACCTTCATCACAGGTTCCAGCAGGTTCGGCTTGGCCTTGGCGACACCTTCGCGGAAGGCCGCGCGGGCCGCGATCTCAAAGGCCAGTACCGACGAATCGACATCGTGATAGGCACCGTCGATCAAGGTGGCGGAGAAATCGACCATCGGAAAACCGGCGACGATGCCACTGTCCTTGGCCGTTGCCAGGCCCTTTTCCACGCCCGGAATGTACTCCTTCGGCACATTGCCGCCGACGATCTTGCTGGTAAAGCTGTAGCCTTCGCCACGCTCACCCGGCTCGAACACGATCTTCACCCGCGCGAACTGGCCGGAACCGCCGGTCTGCTTCTTGTGGGTGTAGTCGACCTCGGCCTGGCGCGTGATGGTCTCGCGATAGGCCACCTGCGGCGCACCGACATTGGCGTCGACCTTGAACTCGCGGCGCATGCGATCGACCAGGATGTCCAGGTGCAACTCGCCCATGCCCTTGATCACAGTCTGGCCGCTCTCGTGGTCGACGGTTACACGGAAGGACGGATCCTCCGCCGCCAGACGCTGCAGCGCCACCGACATCTTTTCCTGATCGGCCTTCGACTTCGGCTCGACCGCGACCTCGATGACCGGGTCCGGGAACTCCATGCGCTCCAGGATGATCGGCTTGATCGGATCGCACAGCGTGTCGCCCGTGGTCGTATCCTTCAGGCCAGCGATGGCGACGATATCGCCCGACGAAGCCTCCTTGATCTCTTCCCGGCTGTTGGCGTGCATCAGCAGCATCCGGCCAATGCGCTCGCGCTTCTCCTTGACCGAGTTCAGGATCGACGATCCCGCGGCCAGCCGGCCCGAATAGATCCGGGCAAAGGTCAGCGTGCCGACAAACGGGTCGGTCATAATCTTGAAGGCCAGCGCCGAGAACGGCGCGTCGTCGTCGCACGGCCGGCTGTCCGGCTCGTCGGAATCGACCTTCACGCCCTTGACCGCACCGATATCCATCGGCGACGGCATGAAGTCCACGACGGCGTCCAGCATCGGCTGCACGCCCTTGTTCTTGAACGCGCTGCCCAGCAGGACCGGCACGAATTTCAGGTCGATCGTGCCCTTGCGGATGCAGGCGCGCAGCGTGTCGGCCGAAGGCTCCTCGCCTTCCAGATAGGCCTCCATCGCGTCGTCGTCCGCCTCAACGGCGGTCTCGATCATCGCGGTGCGGTATTCCTCGGCCTGATCCTTCAGGTCGTCCGGGATATCGCGATACTCGAACTCCGCACCCAGCGACTCGTCCTTCCAAACGATCGCCCGGTTTTCGACCAGATCGACGACACCGACAAAGTCGGCCTCGGCACCGATGGGCAGTTGCAGAACGAGCGGAACGGCACCCAGCCGGTCCTTGATCATGTCGACGCAGCGGAAGAAGTCAGCGCCCGTGCGGTCCATCTTGTTGACGAAGCACATGCGCGGCACGCGGTACTTGTCCGCCTGACGCCAGACCGTCTCCGACTGCGGCTCAACGCCGGCCACCGAGTCGAACACGGCGACCGCGCCGTCGAGCACGCGCAGCGAGCGCTCGACCTCGATGGTGAAGTCGACGTGGCCCGGCGTGTCGATGATGTTGATGCGGTAATCGCGCCAGAAGCAGGTGGTCGCGGCCGACGTGATCGTGATGCCGCGCTCCTGCTCCTGCTCCATCCAGTCCATGGTGGCAGCGCCGTCATGCACCTCGCCGATCTTGTGCGACCGGCCGGTGTAGTACAGCACCCGCTCCGTGGTGGTGGTCTTGCCGGCATCGATGTGGGCCATGATGCCGATGTTGCGATACTTATCGATGGCGTGGGATCGGGCCATGCTCGTCTGCTTTCAAATGGGGCGGCACGGACCGGCGCCTGTCAATCGGCGCCGCCCGGTCGCTATATTTCCTTACCAGCGGTAATGCGAGAAGGCGCGGTTGGCCTCGGCCATCCGGTGCGTATCCTCACGCTTCTTGACCGCAGCGCCGCGCTGGTTGGAGGCATCCATGATCTCGCCGGAAAGCCGGTCGACCATGGTGCTTTCCGACCGGTTGCGCGCACTGGCGATCAGCCAGCGAATCGCCAGGGCCTGAGCCCGTTCGGGGCGCACCTCGACCGGCACCTGGTAGGTGGCGCCGCCGACGCGGCGCGAGCGCACCTCCACCTGCGGCTTGACGTTGTTCAGCGCCTCGTGAAAAGCCTGCAAGGGATCGGTCTTGGCCTTCTGCTGAACACCGTCCAGGGCGCCGTAGACGATGCCCTCGGCGACGGACTTCTTACCGTCCAGCATCAAATTGTTCATGAACTTAGACAGCGTGACATCGCCGAACTTAGGATCCGGCAGGATCTCTCGCTTTTCCGCGCGGTGACGACGGGACATCAGGTCAATCTCCTATTTCGGGCGCTTCGCGCCGTACTTCGAACGGCGTTGGCGGCGATCCCTGACGCCCTGGGTGTCGAGCGTCCCGCGAATGATGTGATAGCGAACGCCGGGCAGATCCTTCACGCGGCCGCCGCGGATCATGACCACGGAGTGCTCCTGAAGGTTATGCCCCTCGCCGGGAATATAGCTCGTGACCTCAAACCCGTTGGTAAGGCGCACGCGGGCAACCTTACGCAGGGCCGAGTTCGGCTTTTTGGGTGTCGTCGTGTAAACACGGGTGCACACGCCACGCTTCTGCGGGCAGGCCTCCAAGGCCGGCACCTTGTTGCGCGCAGCGTCCGGCTTGCGCGGCTTACGGATCAATTGGTTGATCGTCGGCATTTCAGCCCTTCTTGTTCGTGCTCTTCTAAAGCAAGGTTGCAAATGTAGGCCGGTCCATCCGACCCTCACCGGTCCGCCCCTCGACCACGGCTTGGAAACAACGCAAAGCCTCGGCAGGGCTCGGACCGTTTCGGACCGCCCTAACGAGGCATCTCGCCGACCGATGGTCGGCGGTTCCAAACCTGTCGCCGAAAAACTAAAGAAGGGCGCGCGAACCGCCGCCCTTCCCTACCGGCACCTTATCTAAGGCGCGCGGAACATAAGAACGCGCCTGGGCTCTGTCAAGCCAGGCAGCAACGAAATCAAGATTTTATGCGCCGCGACGCCGATCGCCTGACCGCCAGTATAGGGCACAGGTCGTTCTCGCCACTCCTGCGGCCCAGTCTCGATGATCGGGCGTGGCCAAATGTCATTCTTCTGCGACTCGGCGCTCTCGGATATCAAGGTGCTGATCTTGCAATGGTCTACACGAAACGACGGTGTAATGATTGAACTCGTCCTGGCATTCGTCGCGCTCGCCATCGCCGGGTTCGCCAAGGGCATCGTCGGTCTTGGCCTGCCGCCAATCGCCATGGGGCTTCTCGTTCTGGCGATGAGCCCGGTGGAGGCTGCGGCCACGATGGTGGTTCCAGCGCTGCTGACAAATCTGTTGCAAGCCTTCAGGGGTCCGCAATTGCGGCCCTTGCTCAAGCGTCTTTGGCTGCCGTTGTTCTTGTCCGCTGCCGCAACGCTTGCATTCGCGGGGGCTTTAAGTGCACGGGCGGACCTGGCGATCGCGATCCTGGGCGCCCTGCTCCTGGTGTACGGGGCCTACAGCCTGCGCACGCCGGCGATTGCCCTGTCGCAGAGGGCGGAGCGCTGGCTGGGGCCGGTTTCGGGCGTGGCAACGGGCTTCGTCACGGCTTTCACCGGCGTTTCGTCGATGCCGTCGGTACCGTTTCTTCAGTCCATCGGTCTTGGCCGAGATGCGTTCGTGCAAGCCATGGGGCTGTTCTTCCTGGTCTCGGCAGTGGCGTTGATCGCCGCTTTGGGCGTCTCCGGTAGCTTCGAGGGCATTGCCCCGGCCAACGTCGTCGTCGCCAGCCTCGCCGCGTTCGGCGGCATGGCGGCAGGGTCGCGCTTGCGTCGGACCATGGACGAGACGGTGTTCCGCAAGGTCTTTCTTTGGGGGCTGATTCTTCTCGGCCTCTATCTGACGGTACGCTCGATCTAATACCACCTTGCAATGATAATGACCCATGTGATGGTGGCCAAATCGGTTCACGGATAGGCGCGTCGCGCAGCGCGATGCTTCAGCATCGGGCAAGCGGCGCAACGCAGCCGTGGAGCGATTTGGCCCCACCGATGGCCGCGTTGTCTTGTTTGCTGGCTGCGTTGCGCGCCGCTTGTGGTATGTCCACACCATGGCGCGACACGCGCCTGACCAGCGAACAAGACAACGCGGTCACATGAGTCATTATCATTGCAAGGTGGTATAACCCCCCCATCGACCTCGCAAGCAAAAGAAAGGCCCCGATCCATGTTCGGAACGGGGCCGTTCAGTTGAAGACTGATTCGTCGAATTATGCCGCGTCGGGTTCGCCGGCTTCGGCCTCGGCCGCGATCTGGGCCTCCGCCTCTTCCGCCCGCTGTTGCATGATCGCCTGGTTCTCCCGGTCGCGCTCCGCGGCCACCCGCTTCAGGCGGTTCACCACCGAGCCGGTACCGGCGGGGATCAGCCGGCCGACGATGACATTCTCCTTCAGACCATCCAACCGGTCGATCTTGCCGGAGACGGCGGCCTCGGTTAGGACGCGCGTGGTCTCCTGGAACGAGGCGGCGGAGATGAAGGACTTGGTCTGCAGGCTGGCCTTGGTGATGCCTTGCAGCACCGGCACGCCCTTGGCCGGGCGCATACCCTCGGCCTCGACCTTGGCGTTTTCCGCCTCGTAATCCTCGCGATCGACGATCTCGCCGATCAGGAACGTGGTCTCGCCCGGCTCCTGGATCTCGATCTTCTGCAGCATCTGGCGAACGATCACCTCGATGTGCTTGTCGTCGATCTTCACGCCCTGCAGGCGATAGACGTCCTGGATCTCGTTGACCAGATAGTCGGCCAACGCCTCGACGCCCATGACGGCGAGGATGTCGTGCGGCACGGGGTTGCCGTCCATCAGGAGGTCGCCCTTCAGGACATAGTCACCCTCCTGAACGGAGATGTGCTTGCCCTTCGGGATCAGATACTCCTTGTTGTCCTCGCCACTCTCCTCTGGCGGGACGACGACGATGCGGCGCTTGGTCTTGTAGTCGCGGCCAAACTCCACCCGTCCCTCGATCTCCGAGATGATGGCGTAGTCCTTGGGCTTGCGGGCCTCGAACAGCTCCGCCACCCGCGGCAGACCGCCGGTGATATCGCGGGTCTTGCTGCTCTCGCGCGGGATACGGGCCAGCACGTCGCCGGCCTGGACCGCCGCGCCGTTTTCGACCGACAGGATCGCGTCGACCGACATGAAGTAGCGGGCCTCCAAACCGTTCGGCAGCAGCACCACCTCGCCCTTGTCGTCACGCAGCGTGACACGCGGCTTCAGCTGGTCGCCGCGCGGCTGCTGACGCCAATCGACCACCACCTTCGACGAGATGCCGGTGGTTTCGTCCAGCACCTCGCGCATGGACACGCCCTCGACCATGTCGACATAGTGGGCGGTACCCTGCTTTTCCGTGATGATCGGGATCGTGTAGGGGTCCCATTCCGCCAGCTTCTGGCCCCGCTCAACGACAGCACCCTCGTCGACGGCCAGCTTGGCGCCGTACGGCAAGCGGTGGCGCGCCTTCTCGCGGCCCTGATCGTCGACCAGGACCAGTTCGCAGTTGCGGCCCATGACGATGGGCACGCCCTCGCTGTTCATCACCACGTTGCGGTTCTTCAGCTCCACCGTCGCATCGAAGGCCGCCTCGATCATGGAGACCTCGGCACCACGCTGGGCCGCACCACCGATGTGGAACGTCCGCATGGTCAGCTGGGTGCCCGGCTCGCCGATCGACTGGGCGGCGATGACACCGACCGCCTCGCCGACATTCACCGACGTGCCGCGCGCCAGATCACGACCGTAGCAGTTGCCGCAGATGCCGCCCCGGCTCTCGCAGGTCAGCGCCGAGCGGGCGACAATGTGATCAACGCCAGCCGTCTCGATCGCCTCGACACGCTCCTCATCGATCAGCGACCCCGCCGGCACCAGCACCTCACCGTTGAGCGGGTGCACGACGTCGACCGCCGGCGTCCGGCCCAAAATGCGCTCGCCCAGCGGCACGATAACATCGCCGCCATCGATGATCGCCCGGATGCTGATGCCGTTCGTGGTGCCGCAATCCTCCTCGATCACCACGCAGTCCTGGGCCACGTCGACCAGGCGACGGGTCAGATAGCCGGAGTTCGCCGTCTTCAAGGCGGTGTCGGCCAGGCCCTTGCGGGCGCCGTGGGTGGAGTTGAAGTACTCCAACACGGTCAGGCCTTCCTTGAAGTTGGAGATGATCGGCGTCTCGATGATCTCACCCGATGGCCGTGCCATCAGCCCGCGCATACCCGCCAACTGGCGGATCTGCGCTGCTGAACCACGGGCGCCGGAATGGGCCATCATGTAGACCGAGTTCACCTGGCGGGTCGGATCGTGCAGCGTGGAGGAGATTTCCTTCATCATCTCCTCGGCCACCTTGTCGGTCGTGTTCGACCAGACATCGACCACCTTGTTGTACTTCTCGCCGCGCGTGATCAGGCCGTCCTCGTACTGGTTCTCGTATTCCTTCACCAGTTCCGAGGCCTCGTCGACCAGGGCCTGCTTGGCCTTGGGAATGACCAGATCGTCCTTGCCGAACGAAATGCCGGCCTGGCAAGCGTAGGAGAAGCCCATATTCATCATGCGGTCGCAGAAGATGACCGTCTCCTTCTGCCCGCAATGGCGGTAGACCACATCGATGACGTTGGTGATGTCCTTCTTGGTCAACAGGCGGTTGACCAGGTCGAACGGCACCGACGGGCTCTTCGGCAGGATTTCCGACAGGAACATGCGGCCGGGCGTGGCGGTCACCCGCTGCACGACCTCGTTGCCGTCTTCGTCCTTGGTCACGAAGCGCGTCTTGATCTTCGAATGCATCGAGACGACGCCGGCCTCCAGCGCCTGATCGATCTCGCCCATCGAGGCAAAGCGTGGCGTCAGGTGGGCCACGATCTCGCCCGCCTTCAACCGTTTGAACAGCGCATTGATATCGCCGATGTCGATCTCCGCACCGCGATTCTTGGTATCGACCAGGACCACATCGTCCTGCGCGACCGCAGCGGCAAGAGCATCCTTGCTGTCGATCGAAACCTCGCGGCCGACAACGTCGTCCCGCTCCATCGACAGGTAATAGAGGCCCAGCACGATATCCTGCGACGGCACGATGATCGGCTTGCCATTGGCCGGCGACAGGATGTTGTTGGTCGACATCATCAAGACGCGGGCTTCAAGCTGCGCCTCCAGCGCCAGCGGCACGTGCACGGCCATCTGGTCGCCGTCGAAGTCCGCGTTGAAGGCGGTGCAGACCAGCGGGTGCAGCTGAATGGCCTTGCCCTCGACAAGCTTCGGCTCGAACGCCTGGATGCCGAGACGGTGCAAGGTCGGCGCCCGGTTCAACAGCACCGGGTGTTCGCGAATGACCTCTTCCAGAATGTCCCAGACCTCCGGCCGCTCCTTCTCCACCATGCGTTTGGCCGCCTTGATGGTGGAGGCGTAACCGTAGATCTCCAGCTTGTGGTAGATGAACGGTTTGAACAGCTCCAGGGCCATCTTCTTCGGCAAGCCGCACTGGTGCAGCAGTAGGTCGGGCCCGACCACGATGACCGAACGCCCCGAATAGTCGACGCGCTTGCCGAGCAGGTTCTGACGGAAGCGGCCCTGCTTGCCCTTCAGCATATCGCTGAGGGACTTCAGCGGGCGCTTATTGGCGCCGGTGATGACGCGGCCGCGTCGACCGTTGTCGAACAGGGCGTCAACCGCCTCCTGCAGCATACGCTTTTCGTTGCGGACGATGATGTCCGGCGCGCGCAGCTCGATCAGGCGCTTCAAGCGGTTGTTGCGGTTGATGACACGGCGATAAAGGTCGTTGAGGTCCGACGTGGCGAAGCGGCCGCCATCCAGCGGAACCAGCGGCCGCAGCTCCGGCGGGATCACCGGAACGACGTCCAGGATCAGCCATTCCGGCCGCGCACCGCATTCCAGGAACGCCTCAATCAGCTTCAGGCGCTTCACATACTTCTTGCGCTTGGCCTCAGAGCCGGTCTCGCGCAGGTCCGTGCGCACCGTGTCGCGTTCCTCAGCCAGATCGATCGAGGACAGCATGGCCTTCAGGGCCTCGGCGCCGATCTTGGCGGTGAAGTTCTCCTCGCCGAAATCATCCTGCGCCTGGATGTACTCGTCCTCGCTCAACAGCTGATGTTTGGTCAGCGAGGTCAGGCCCGGCTCGACCACCACATAGCTCTCGAAATAGAGAACGCGCTCAAGATCCTTCAGCGTCATGTCGACCATCAGGCCGATGCGCGACGGCAAGGACTTCAGGAACCAGATATGGGCGACCGGAGAGGCCAGCTCGATATGGCCCATGCGCTCGCGACGAACCTTGGACAAGGTCACCTCGACGCCGCACTTCTCGCAGATAATGCCCTTGAACTTCATGCGCTTGTACTTGCCGCACAAGCATTCATAGTCCTTGATCGGACCGAAGATGCGGGCGCAGAACAGCCCGTCCCGCTCCGGCTTAAAGGTGCGGTAGTTGATGGTCTCGGGCTTTTTGATCTCGCCGTGGCTCCACGACCGGATGCGCTCTGGGCTGGCGATCGAGATCCGGATGTGATCGAAATCCTCCGGCTTCGTCGTCAGCCCGAGCATATTCATCAACTCGTTCATGCCTGTATCTCCCTCATCCCGGAGAAGACCGTCGAACCGCTCGGCTGGGCGTGATCGACGTCAGTAATCTCAAACCCGCGTGCGCCCGGTCTACTAGACCCGATGGCGCACGCGAGAAACCGCGCTTGGCTCGTCAGTGTGCGTCCTGCTCCAGCTCCACGTTCAGGCCGAGGGAGCGCAGCTCCTTGACCAGAACGTTGAAGCTTTCCGGTATGCCCGATTCGAAGTTGTCGTCGCCGCGCACGATGGCCTCGTAGACCTTGGTGCGGCCGGCAACGTCGTCGGACTTCACCGTCAGCATTTCCTGCAGCGTGTAGGACGCGCCGTAGGCCTCCAGCGCCCAGACCTCCATCTCGCCGAAGCGCTGGCCGCCGAATTGGGCCTTGCCGCCCAGCGGCTGCTGGGTGACCAGGCTGTACGGACCGATCGAACGGGCGTGGATCTTGTCGTCGACCAGATGGTGCAGCTTCAGCATGTAGATGTAGCCGACGGTGACCTTGCGCGAGAACGCCTCGCCCGTGCGGCCATCGACCAGCGTCACCTGTCCCGACGCATCCAGTCCTGCTTCGGCCAGCATGTTGACGATGTCGTCCTCATGCGCGCCGTCGAACACGGGCGTTCCCATGGGCACGCCTTGGGTCAGGTTGCCGGCCAGTTCCAAGAGCTGGTCGTCCTTCATCGGTTTGACTTCGCTGTCGAACTGGTCGTCGCCATAAACGGTCTTCAGCTTGTCGCGCAGGGCCGATTTGGTTTCCTTACCGTCGTCGGCCGAGTAGCGGACCTTGTCCAGCATCTCGCCGATCTGGCGGCCGAGACCGGCCGACGCCCAACCCAGATGGGTTTCCAGGATCTGGCCGACATTCATGCGGCTGGGCACGCCCAGCGGGTTCAGCACGATGTCAACGGGCGTGCCGTCTTCCAGATACGGCATATCCTCCATCGGGGTGATCCGGCTGATCACGCCCTTGTTGCCGTGGCGGCCGGCCATCTTGTCGCCCGGCTGCAGCTTGCGCTTCACGGCGACGAAGACCTTGACCATCTTCATCACGCCCGGCGGCAGTTCGTCGCCGCGCTGCAGCTTTTCGACCTTGTTGTCGAACCGCTCCTGCAAGGCTTCGATCTGGGCGTCGAAGGCCTTGCAGATGGCCTCGACATCGGCCATCCGCTTCTCGTCCTCGACGACGATGTGGCGCCACTGACCCGGCGTCATGTCGGCCAGCATGACCTCGTCGACCTTGCCGCTGATGTCGTGGCCGGCAGGCCCCTGGACAGCGGTCTGACCGACCAGCATCTCTTTCAGCCGCGCGTTGAAGTTGCGCTGCAGGATGGCTCGTTCATCGTCGCGGTCCTTGGCCAGACGCTCGATCTCCGCGCGTTCGATGGCGAGCGCGCGCTCGTCCTTGTCGACGCCGCGGCGGCTGAACACGCGCACGTCGACCACCGTGCCGGTCACGCCAGGCGGCAGTTTCAGGGAGGTGTCGCGCACGTCCGAGGCCTTTTCGCCGAAGATCGCGCGCAGCAGTTTTTCCTCCGGCGTCATCGGGCTTTCGCCCTTCGGCGTCACCTTGCCGACCAGAATATCGCCCGGATTGACCTCGGCCCCGACATAGACCATGCCGGCCTCGTCGAGATGGCGCAGCGCCTCCTCGCCGACATTGGGGATGTCGCGCGTGATCTCCTCCTGGCCCAGCTTGGTGTCGCGGGCCATGACCTCAAACTCCTCGATATGGATCGAGGTGAAGACGTCATCGCGCACGATCCGCTCCGAGATCAGGATCGAGTCCTCGAAGTTGTAGCCGTTCCAGGGCATGAAGGCGCAGAGCACATTGCGGCCCAGCGCCAGTTCGCCGAGCTGGGTCGACGGGCCGTCGGCCAGAATGTCGCCCTCATGAACCCGGTCGCCCACCTTCACCAGCGGCCGCTGGGTGATGCAGGTGTTCTGGTTGGAACGCTGGAACTTAAGCAAGTTGTAGATGTCGACCGTCGACGCGCTGGTATCGGCCTCCGACGTGGCGCGCACGACCACGCGGGTGCCGTCGACCTGGTCGACGATGCCGTCGCGACGGGCGACGATGGTCACGCCGCTGTCGCGGGCGACCGTCGCCTCCATGCCGGTGCCGACCAACGGCGCCTCGGCCTGGATCAGCGGCACCGCCTGACGCTGCATGTTCGAGCCCATCAGCGCGCGGTTGGCGTCATCGTTCTCCAGGAACGGGATCAGCGCCGCGGCGACGGAGACGATCTGCTTCGGGCTGACGTCGATCAGCTCGATCGCATCGGCGCGGGCCATCACATAGTCGCCGCGTTGACGGCACGAGATCAGATCGTCGACGAAGCGGCCGTTTTCATCCAGGGCCGCGTTGGCCTGGGCGATGGTGTATTTATGCTCCTCCACAGCCGACAGGTAGATCACCTCGTCGGTCACGTGATGGTCGACCACGCGGCGATACGGGCTCTCGATGAAGCCGTATTTGTTCACCTGGGCGTAGGTCGCCAGGCTGTTGATCAGGCCGATGTTTGGGCCTTCCGGCGTCTCAATCGGGCAGATCCGGCCGTAATGGGTCGGGTGCACGTCGCGCACCTCAAAGCCGGCCCGCTCGCGGGTCAGACCGCCCGGGCCGAGCGCCGAAAGGCGCCGCTTGTGGGTGATCTCCGACAGCGGGTTGGTCTGATCCATGAACTGGCTGAGCTGGGACGAGCCGAAGAACTCGCGCACCGCCGCCGCCGCCGGCTTGGCGTTGATCAGGTCGTGCGGCATGACGGTGTCGATATCGACCGAGCTCATGCGCTCGCGGATCGCCCGCTCCATGCGTAGCAGGCCGACACGATACTGATTTTCCATCAGCTCGCCGACCGAACGCACGCGCCGGTTGCCCAGATTATCGATGTCGTCAATGTCGCCGACGCCGTCCTTGAGCTGGTTGAGAATTCTCAGGATCTCAAGGACGTCCTGCTTGCGCAGCACGCGCAACTGGTCGTCGGTCTCGAAGCCGAGACGTGCATTCATCTTCACCCGGCCGACGGCCGAGAGGTCATACCGCTCACCGTCGAAGAACAGGCCGTTGAACAGGGCCTCGGCCGACTCCAGGGTCGGCGGCTCGCCAGGGCGCATAACGCGGTAGATGTCGATCAGAGCGTCTTCCCGCGTGGCGTTCTTGTCGATCGCCAAGGTGTTGCGCATGTAGGCACCGACATTGACATGGTCGATCGCCAGTGCATCGAGCTGCTTGACGCCCTTTTCCTCAAGCAGTTCAAGCAGTTCCGTGGTGATTTCATCACCCGCCTCGAAGAAGACCTCGCCGGTTTCCTCGTCGATCATGTCGCCGGCAAGATAGCGCCCGACCAGGTCCTCCTCGACGACAAGCTGTTCCTTCAGGCCGGCCTCGATCAGCTTGTTGATCTTGCGCGGGGTCAGCTTTTCGCCGACCACGGCGACGGTCTCGCCGGTCTTGGCATCCACCAGATCGAAAGCGAGCTTGACGCCTTTCATGCCCTCGGCGTCGAACGGCGTTTTCCAGCCCTTTTTGGTGCGCGTGAAGGTGACCTTGCCGAAAAAGACCGAGAGGATCTCCTCCTTGGTCATGCCCTGCGCCTCGTAAGGCAGAAGCGTCTCGCCCTGGGCCTCGCGCTCCGCCCGCAGGGCCTCGGTTTCGGCTGAATCGAGCGCCATAAGCAACGTCGTCGCCGGCAGCTTGCGGCGGCGATCGATGCGGACATAGACATTGTCCTTCGGGTCAAACTCGAAATCGAGCCACGACCCGCGATAGGGGATGACCCGCGCAGCGAACAGATACTTGCCCGACGAATGGGTCTTGCCCTTGTCATGGTCGAAGAACACGCCCGGGCTGCGATGCATCTGAGAGACGATCACACGCTCGGTGCCGTTGATGACGAAGGTGCCGTTGGACGTCATCAAGGGCATGTCGCCCATATAGACGTCCTGTTCCTTGATATCGCGAATCGAGCGCAGGCCGGTCTCTTCCTCGATATCGAAGACCGTCAGGCGCAAGGTGACCTTCAGCGGCGCGGCATAGGTCATGCCGCGCTGCTGGCACTCCTCGACGTCGTATTTCGGCTCTTCAAGCTCGTAATGGACGAAGTCGAGTTCCGACCGGTCGGAAAAGTCGCGGATCGGGAAGACCGACCGCAACACTTCCTGAAGGCCGAGGTTTTTCCGTTCGGCGATCGGAACATCCATCTGAAGAAACTGATCGTAGGACCGGCGCTGGACCTCGATCAGGTTGGGCATCCGGGCGACTTCCGGGATGCGCCCAAAATCCTTGCGAATACGTTTGCGTGCGGTGAACGGCTTGGCCATAGATGCTTGACCTTTCAAATCCCATGCCACGGCGTGCTGCCCTCAGCACGCGGTTTCAGCCCCATTTCGACGGGTCGATGCGCGCTCGACCGTCGAAGGACCGGCCGACGCGTCGATGCGTCAGGCCGCTATACCGCCGATCGATTCGACCGAGAAACTGGCCCGAACCGTCGGCAAACCGACCGCCCCCATGCGACCGGCAGACCCCGTCATCCCCCCAAGGGCGCGCCCCAGGGCGATGGTTGCCTCGTCAAAACAACCGCAATATCAATCACTTAGCTTGAAAACGCACATAAGACGCCTTCGGGCGGTCGACCTTATCCGGTCGACCGCCCTCGGGCGTCGATATGTCTAAAGCGATGTGTGTCACGCGGCCTTACTTAACTTCGACCGTCGCGCCCGCTTCTTCAAGTTGTTTTTTCAGATTTTCGGCCTCTTCCTTGTTGACGCCTTCCTTCACAGGCTTGGGCGCCCCCTCGACCAGATCCTTGGCTTCCTTCAGGCCAAGGCCGGTGATGGCACGAATTTCCTTAATGACGTTGATCTTCTTGTCGCCGAACGAGGCGAGAATGACGTCGAACTCGTCCTTCTCTTCGGCAGCGGCCGCCTCACCCGGGGCCGCGGGCATGGCGCCTGCGACGGCGACGGGAGCAGCGGCGCTGACGCCCCACTTCTCCTCAAGCAGTTTGGACAGCTCGGCCGCCTCCAAGACGGTCAAGCTCGACAGCTCGTCCACGAGCTTTGTTAGATCAGCCATTTTCTCCTAGGATCCTTCTCGGATTGGGTTTCAGTGTCAGCGGCTCACGCCGCCTCGCCCGTGGCACCGTAAGCGCCGAAAACCCGTGCCAACTGGCCAGCCGGGGCTTGCAGCACGCCAGCGACGCGTGTCGCCGGGGTGTTCAGCATGCCCACGATCTTGCCGCGCAGCTCGTCGAGAGACGGCAGCTTGGCGAGGGCTTCGATGCCCGCCTTGTCGAACACCTGTTCGCCCAGTCCACCGCCCAGAACAACCAGCTTGTCGTTCTTCTTGGCATAGTCGACGGCGACCTTGGCAGCGGCGACGGGGTCGTCGCTGTAGGCAATCGCCGTCGGCCCGTTGAACAGGTCCGACAGGCCCTCGAAGGCAGTGCCTTGAAGGGCGATGCGGGCGAGCCGGTTTTTGGTCACGCGGAAATTGGCCCCCGCTTGCATCATCTGCCGGCGCAGATCGGTCGATTCACCAACCGACAGCCCAACCTGGTGAGTAACCACCACGAGCTGGGACGCACCAAACGTCTCATGCAATGCGGCGACCTTTTCTTCCTTCTGTGTCCGAAGCACGGATCGCCTCCTTCATCAGGGGCACCGGACGCTAATCGCGACCGAAGCCCCGCTTCAACAAGGCCGCCGCCCGCCAACGCCATGTGCGCCACACGGTCAACGACCCACTCATTCCTGTCCCAGAAGTTCAAGCCGATGACGGATCCGGTTGGGTCCGCATAAGCCTTCAACCCCCGTCTATGCGGGTCGATTAAGCCGCCGAACGGCCCCCGCAGTCTCGGACAGGTACCACCGGTGCCGGGTTACCCGGCACCGGCATTCCAAACGCCTCAGCTAGGCAGCCGCGTCCGTGCCGATGGCGCCCACGTCCAGCTTCACCCCGACCCCCATGGTCGAGCTGAGCGTTGCTCGTTTCATGTACTGGCCCTTCGCGCCGCTCGGCTTGGCGCGCAGAATGGCGCCGACGAAGGCACGGACATTTTGCTCCAGTTGTTCTTCACTGAAGCTGGCCTTGCCGATGCCGGCATGCACGATGCCCGCCTTTTCGACCCGGAACTCGACCGAGCCGGCCTTGGCCGCCTCGACCGCCGCCTTCACGTCCGGTGTGACGGTGCCCAGCTTCGGGTTCGGCATCAGGCCGCGCGGACCCAGGATGCGACCCAGCTTGCCGACGACGGCCATCATGTCCGGCGAGGCGATGCAACGGTCGAAATCCGTCCGCCCGTTCTGGATTTCCTCGGCCAGATCCTCCGCGCCCACCAAGTCGGCGCCAGCCTCCTTGGCCTGGTCCGCCTTGTCGCCGCGTGCGAAGACCGCGACGCGCACCGACTTGCCGGTGCCGTTGGGCAGGTTCACCACGCCCCGGACCATCTGGTCGGCATGGCGCGGATCGACGCCCAGGTTCATGGCGATCTCGATGGTCTCGTCGAACTTGGCGGTCGCCCGTTCCTTGACCTGCTTGACCGCGTCGGCCACGTCCAGGACGGCATCGCGATCGAGGCCGTCGTGGTTTTTCTTCACGCGTTTTGTCAGTCGTGCCATCGGATTACCCCACCACCTCAAGACCCATCGAGCGGGCCGAGCCGCGGATCATTTCGACCGCCGCGTCGACATCGTTGGCGTTCAGATCGACCATCTTGGCCTCGGCGATCTCACGGAGATCGGCCTCGGTGACCTTGCCGATATAGGTGCCCTTGCCGACCGTGGAGTGACCCTTTTGGATCTTGGCCGCCTTCTTCAAGAAGAAGCTGGCTGGCGGCGTCTTGGTCGTGAACGTAAAGGTCCGATCCGCGTAGGCGGTGATCACCACCGGGATCGGCATGCCCTTTTCCAGGTTCTGGGTCTCGGCGTTGAACGCCTTGCAGAATTCCATGATGTTCAGCCCGCGCTGACCCAGCGCTGGACCGATCGGCGGCGACGGATTGGCCGCGCCTGCCGGGACCTGAAGCTTGATCAGGCCGACAACCTTCTTTGCCATCTCATTTCCCTTTCAACCGCGGCCATGAAACCGACGGCATCATCAAATGCCGCAATTAAGCGGCGGGTGTCGCGGTCACGGCCGCCCCTGGTCTTTGGGGTCAGAGCCTCCCGCGTCGCTTTGCGGCCCGCGTCATAGGGCGCGTGCCGCGTGTCGTCAAACTTTTTCGACCTGGCTGTATTCCAGTTCGACCGGCGTGGCACGGCCGAAGATCGACACCGCCACCTTCAGCCGCGCGCGTTCCTCGTCGACCTCTTCGACATAGCCGTTGAACGAGGTGAACGGGCCGTCGCTGACGCGCACCTGCTCGCCAACCTCGTAAGTGACGGACGGTTTCGGCCGTTCGATGCCTTCCTGCACCTGCTGCAGAATCCGGCTGGCCTCGGCATCGGTGATCGGCTGTGGCCGGCCGCGCGAACCCAAAAAGCCGGTCACCTTGGCGGTGTTCTGCACCATGTGCCAGCTTTCGTCCGTCAAATCCATCTTGACCAGGACGTAGCCGGGAAAGAATTTGCGCTCCGCGTTCACCTTCTGGCCGCGGCGCATCTCGACGACCTCTTCGGTCGGCACCGAGACCTCTTCAAAGAGCTCCGTCAGTCCCTTTTGGTCCGCCTGCTCGCGGATCGACTGGGCGACCTTGTTCTCAAAGCCCGAATAGACGTGGACCACGTACCAACGCATCGCCATGGCTCAGCCACCCAGACCTAAGATGAAGCCGACCCCGAGATTGGTGAGCTGATCGATGATCAAGAAGAAGAAGGCCATGATCGCCACGAAGATGAAGACCATGATCGTGCTGACCACGGTTTCCTTGCGGGTCGGCCAGGTGACCTTGGAGGCCTCCTGCCTGACCTGTCGAAGGAATTGCATCGGATTGGGTCTGGCCATCGTCGTCTTTACTTTCAAAACCTGTGGCGGGTCGGCCTTTACGGCAGCCGGCTCCGCCTCGCCCCTTACCTAGTTAGCCGAACGGGCCGCACAAGGGCGGCCCACCTTATCCACGTTCGCGATCAGCCAGCCTTCCTGGTCGCCGGTGGGCTGGCAGGAGTGGAGGGGATCGAACCCCCAACCCCCGGTTTTGGAGACCGGTGCTCTACCAATTGAGCTACACTCCTAAACGCCGAACGGCCGCTTGGCTTCGCCCTGGCCCCCGCGCGTGAGGCAGCGGGTTTTAGACCAAGCCCGTTGCCAATGCAACAAAGCCGCCGCGCTTTACCACTCTTGCAGTTCGAAGCGTCAGGCGGCCGGCCCCCGCACGGGCTCCGGCCGCCGAAACGCAGACTGTCGTCGCGGTCTATTCGACGATGGAGGCGACGACGCCGGCGCCGACGGTGCGGCCGCCCTCGCGGATGGCGAAGCGCAGGCCCTCGTCCATCGCGATCGGCGCGATCAGCTCCACATCCATCGCGATGTTGTCGCCCGGCATGACCATCTCCGTGCCCTCGGGCAGGCTGACGACGCCGGTCACGTCCGTCGTCCGGAAGTAGAACTGCGGGCGATAGTTGGTGAAGAACGGCGTGTGACGGCCGCCCTCCTCCTTCGTCAGGATGTAGGCCTCGGCCTTGAACTTCGTGTGCGGCGTGATCGAGCCGGGCTTGGCCAACACCTGGCCACGCTCCACCTCGTCCCGCTTCGTGCCGCGCAGCAGCACGCCCACATTGTCGCCCGCCTCGCCCTGGTCCAACAGCTTGCGGAACATCTCAACGCCCGTACAGGTCGTCTTCGTCGTCTCCTTGATGCCGACGATCTCGATCTCCTCGCCGACCGTGACAACGCCCCGCTCGATACGGCCCGTCACCACCGTGCCGCGACCCGAGATCGAGAACACGTCCTCGATCGGCATCAGGAAGGCCTGGTCCTTCGGACGCTCCGGCGTCGGAATGTATTCGTCAACCGCCGCCATCAGCTCCAGGATCGACTCCTTGCCGATCTTGTCGTCCTTGTCCTCCAAGGCCGCCAAGGCAGAGCCCTTGATCACCGGAATGTCGTCGCCCGGGAACTCGTAGCTCGACAGCAGCTCGCGAACCTCAAGCTCGACCAGCTCCAACAGCTCCTCGTCGTCCACCTGGTCGACCTTGTTCAGGTAGACCACCAAGGCCGGCACGCCGACCTGGCGGGCCAGCAGGATGTGCTCGCGGGTCTGCGGCATCGGGCCGTCGGCCGCCGACACCACCAGGATCGCGCCGTCCATCTGCGCCGCACCCGTGATCATGTTCTTCACATAGTCCGCATGGCCCGGGCAATCGACATGGGCGTAGTGACGGTTCTCCGTCTCGTACTCCACATGCGCCGTCGAGATCGTGATACCCCGCGCCCGCTCCTCCGGCGCCTTGTCGATCGAATCATAGGCCGTGAACTCAGCACCGCCCTGCTCCGCCAACACCTTCGTGATCGCCGCCGTCAACGTCGTCTTGCCATGGTCCACATGACCAATCGTGCCAATATTCGCGTGCGGCTTCGTACGCTCAAACTTCGCCTTCGACATCGTCTTTCCTACTCCACTGACAGTCTGCCACCGGCCAGCGACAGATCCATCTCTCGGCGCCGGCTTCATTCATCCAACATCCGACGCGGCAACACGCCTCGCCGATCCCAAAATCCCCGGTGTCAGCGCGGACTGGAGCGGGCGAGGGGAATCGAACCCCCGTCATCAGCTTGGAAGGCTGTTGCTCTACCATTGAGCTACGCCCGCCCGCGCCGAGCACTAAAATCCAGTCTGGTCCAATCACCAGGTCAGTGCCCGTCATACGACAGGGTCGATGGTGGAGGGGGCTGGATTCGAACCAGCGTACGCTACGCGGGCAGATTTACAGTCTGCTGCCTTTAACCACTCGGCCACCCCTCCAAAGGGTTCGACCCAACCGCCGCGACGGGCGAAGCGCGCACTATCGAAATTTGCCGAGCGCTGTCAACAGACATCGTCGCCTCAAACGAACGATGCAAGCGCATGAGGTAGCTCCATCATGCCAAAGTCGATTGGCAGACCCCTCGCCTGCAGGCAGAGTGCCGGCCATGCCATCAAGATCCCGCCCGCGCCGTTCTCAACCACCGGATGCCGACAGCGGCGACAACGCGCTGCTCTATGGCCATCACGCGGTCGCCGCCGCCTGGGCCAATCCGGCTCGTCGATGTCGCCGCCTGTGGGCGACGCCGCGGGCCTGGGCGCATCTGACCGACCAGCTTTCCGCGCCGCCGACCGACCGCCCCCCCCCTACGATTACCGACAGAGACGCGCTCGACCGTCTGGTCGGCCCGGCGGCAGTGCACCAGGGGCTGGTTCTGGACGCGGCGCCACCGCCCGCACCGTCGCTGGACGAGCTTGCGGAACTGTCGAGCGCGGATGGGCGCACGATCATCGTCGCGCTCGACCAAGTCACCGACCCGCACAATGTCGGCGCGGTCTTGCGATCCGCCGCCGTATTCGGCGCCACCGGCCTGATCGTGCAAGACCGCCACGCGCCACCCATCACGGGCGCCTTGGCCAAAACGGCGTCCGGCGCCGTCGACCTGGTGCCGATCGTCCGGGTCACCAACCTTTCGCGCGCGATCGACGGCCTCAAGCAGGCGGGCTTTTTTGCGGTCGGCCTTGCGGAACAAGCCGAACAGCCGCTGGGCACGCTCGACCTGCCCGACCGGCTGATCGTCGCACTGGGCGCCGAGGGCGACGGTTTGCGCCGGCTGACGCGAGAGCGGTGCGACATTCTGGCGACGCTGCCCGGTCGCGGTCCGTTGACGAGCTTGAACGTGTCAGCGGCGGCGGCGGTCGCCCTCTACGAGCTCACCAAGGATCGCTAGGGCGTCCGCCGGCCGACCACCATCAGCTACTTCGCCGTCACGCACTGGTTGGCTGACGCGCCAATTGTGCCTCTAGGTCCTGTATCTCTTTCGTCTGCCGCTCAACAGTCGCCTTCGACTTAGCCAACTCTGCGGCCTGTTTGCGCGTCTCCGGATAAGACACCAAGACATGGTCCCAGGCGAGCCGGTCGATGACCGTTCCGACATCGTATCGAACGCTGCGGCTCCATTGGTCACCGCCCTTTGACATGGCTTCGTAGACGACGCTCTGCTCCGTCACAGTCTCCGGGACCGCATGCTTCAGCGCGGCCGGCCACCAGGCAACGGAATCGGCGATATCGAGCATCGTCTTTACCATGTTCACCTGAGCGTGCCGCGACTTGCGCCAACTCGCGCTGAAATGCAACGTGGTCGGCGACCGAAGATATCCGAAGCTTCTGCGATCGCCATCGTTGATGATGCGTCGCCAATAGACCCAGTCGCCGGCCTTCTTGACCTCCTCCGGCCAGTATCCGGACCGTTCAAAACAGCGACGATGATGCATCACGCAGGACGCCGGCAGGAAGTTCGCCACGGTCAGAAACCGCTTCAACTCGTCAAAGTTGTAGAGATTGGCGCAGAAGGGGACGATGATGCCGTCCGTGGAGATCCAAAGGGGCCGACTGTAAATCCAATCGAGCCGCGGATTGTCGAAGGCGCGTGCCAGCAACTCCAGATGGTCACGGAACAAAAGATCGTCATGTGCGGTAAAAGCGATCAGTTCACCCCTAGCCTGCCGCAGCGCGATATTGCGGTTCGCGTATCCAAAGTGAGGCGCCTTCGGCAGATCGAACCAACGGATCCGTGGATCGTCAAACCCGGCGACGACGTCAGCCGTGTTGTCGGTGCAGCCGTCACCAACGATCAGGAGTTCAAAATCCGCCTCGGTCTGCGCAAGGACGGACTTGATCGCAAACCCGATGACGTCGGCACGGTTGTGGGTCGGCATGAGCACGCTGATCCGCGGCATGACCTACCACCCCTTGGCGTCGCCAAACGAATAGGGAATGAGATCGGTATCCAAGGGAAGCCGGTGCTTGTCGGGCGCCGTGTGATCGTACTGGATGGTCGGGAAATTGATGACCAGCGCGTCCTTTGAGCCGATGTTGTGATCGCTGTGCCAGACATAGGCCGGTATGTTCATCAGGCGCCGTCGATGACTGCTCAGAACCACTTTCGAGATCTGTCCGTACGTCGATGACCCCGGACGAATGTCATACAAAACCACCTCCAACTCGCCCTCGAGAATGAAGTAGCGGTCTTCGTGATGCTTATGCAGTCCCCAGCCCTTGACCACTCCAGGTCGAATCGTGAACGCATAGCAAAACACCAGCGGGTCCGGATGCCAGTTCCAACGCGGATCAAAGAGCTCAACAACAGATCCACGATCATCGACATGGGTTGTCGCGTCGCGAAAGGTCACCCCCTCCGCCAGCTGGGCCACGGATGATCCGTCGCTTTCGACCGTTTGCTGGTCGGCAATCGCCCGTTCTAGGGTCTCGTGTCGTATTACTTCCATAAACGCCTCTCCATTCTTTGCAAGGGTTACGGCGGATGCCGATTTGCCGGAAGGCAATCGCCCGGCCCTCTTCGATTTGGTCGGCGATTTGTCCCCCGCCGCATTGATTTGCACAGATCGTAGAACGGCCATTTATCACGCCATTTCTTCAAACTCCGCAAGTGAAAGAGACAGAACCTAAAATTGATTGCATTGTAGCAGCACCCCTTTACTTCGCATTCCTCGAATATCGTTAGAAAATCGACTCGCTATCAGACATCAATCAAACGCGCGGCAGCAAATCTTGCCAACTTTGTTGCCCGAAGGAATCTTCGAGGGACCTCATATCTTTGCCGAGGCAGGTCGGTCGCGAGACGCGCGCCAGCGATGGCAACCGTCAAATTCCAAGCAAGTCCTTGGCATCAACCAAAAGAGGGCCTAAACGGTGGCCTGAGTGCCGGATTAGCACAGTGGTAGTGCAGCGGTTTTGTAAACCGAAGGTCGCGGGTTCGAATCCTGCATCCGGCACCATTCATTCAAAGTTTTCAGACACGTAGACAAGATAAGGGCAGCGAGCAAACCGGCGGCTCGAGCCGGCATCGTGTGCTTGTGACCGGGTCGCGCCACTTCGCTCGACCGCCTGATGTTCTGCAAACTGAACCGGGTCGGGCCAGCCGGCTCGCGGCACCGCCCTCCAGAAATGTTTCAGACACGTTACACTGCTTGCTTCACTGCGCGCATCGTGTTCCGATACGAATCGGTTTCCCCCAACCGCTCTTTGTCAGGAGGTGCCGATGTCCGCGATCCGTCTGGGTTCGTCATATCGGCCTTGGCAACCGGCATCAATCCGACACGATCGACTTTCGCGTTGACGGTGCGACCGCGCGTGACCGGCTGAACCCCGCCGGTCGGCAGTCTCGACACCCACCCGCACACGACTCAGGACACGAATACCCAAGACCGACGCTCGCAGACTTCAACCCCAAACAACAAAAGGGAGAGGGCAGATGGGTTTCCTTGAGGATCTCTTTGGCTATATCGGTGATGCCACCTGGGGATGGGCGCTGATCCCGTTCCTGGTGGTCTTCGGCGTCTTCTTCACGCTGGCATCCGGCCTGGTTCAGTTCCGCTTTTTCGGGCGCATGTTTCGCGTGCTCGTTCCCAGCAGGACCGGGTCGACCAAGGGTCATGTCAGTTCCCTGCAGGCCCTTCTGGTCAGCGTCGGCGGCCGGGTCGGTGGCGGCAACATCGCCGGCGTGGCGGTGGCGATCACGCTGGGCGGCCCGGGGGCCGTGTTCTGGATGTGGGTGATCGCGCTGATCGGCATGGCGACCAGCCTGTTCGAGTGCTCGCTGGCGCAGCTATTCAAGCGCACCGACGAGGACGGCACCTATCGCGGCGGGCCGGCCCAATACATCCGGCACGGTCTGGGGCACCAGTACAACTGGCTGGCGATCATCTACGCAATTGCGTTGATCGCGGCCTTCGGCCTCGGGTTTAACGCCTTTCAGGGCAACACTGTCGCCGTTTCCGTCGAAGACAGTTTCGGCGTCGGCCAAATCTGGACCGGCATCGTCATCGCCCTGATCACCGGCATCGTCATCTATGGCGGCATCAAGCGCATCGCGCTGGTCGCCGAGTTCGTCGTCCCGATCATGGCCATTGGCTACATCTTGATGGCGATCATCATCATCGTGGTGAGCATCGGCGAGGTTCCGGCCGTCATCGCGACCATCTTCAACAACGCTTTCGGCATCGAGGAGGCGGTCGGCGGCGGCATGGGCGCGGCAATTGCCCAGGGCCTGCGTCGGGGCCTGTTCTCCAATGAGGCAGGGCTGGGCAGCGCGCCGAATGTGGCGGCGGTCGCCTATGTCCGCCACCCTGTCAGCCAAGGTATCGTGCAGGCGCTGTCCGTCTTCATCGACACGATCATCATCTGCTCGTGCACGGCCTTCATCATCCTTTTGGGCGATGTCTATGTGCCGGGCGCGGCCGATGTGAATGGCGTGGAACTGACCCAGCAATCCCTGGGATCGCATCTCGGCGTCTGGGCGCAGTATGTGCTGACGATTGCGATCATCCTGTTTGCGTACAGCTCGATCATCTACAACTACTATCTCGGCGAAAACGCACTGACGGTATTTACTGAAAGCCACGCGGCCCGGCACGTGTTTCGGATCATCGTGGTGATCCTGGTGTTCGTCGGCGCGTCGGCGCCGGGGGCAACGGCCGTCTTCTTCTTCTCCGATCCGATGATGGGCGTTCTGGCGCTGGTAAACCTTTTGGCCCTGATCATGCTGTTCCCGGTCGGCATGCGGGTGCTGAACGACTATCGCCAGCAGGTCAGGGACGGCACGGACCATCCGGTCTTCGATCCGGAGAAGTTTTCGGATCTGGACATCGACGAGACCGCCTGGCGGGACTGATCGGCGTCCGATCAATCTCGATAAGGTGGGGGCCGCGCCAACGGCCCCCACCACCCATCAATTGACCGCTGGCGACCGCCTGCCCGATTTGCCATAGTTGCAGGCGGAGAATCTCCTGTTCTAAAGGTAGGAATCCAGCCGAGGGGGTTGCCCTGAATGTCCCGCAAAACCGGCACTGACACCGCACGAAGCTTGCCGAGGCGGCGCCTGATCCAGTCAACCGTGGGTGTGGCTGCGACAGCGCTCGCCGCCCCGACGATCCTGAAGTTTCATGGCGCCTTGGCCCAGGACAAGCCGGCGACCCTGAATGTCCGATCCTGGGGTGGCGTGTGGCTGGAGGCCTTGCGGCGGGGCGTTTCGGGACCGTTCAGCGAAGAAACCGGCATCGGCATCCTCCACGACCTCACCGAAGACTATCTCACCGTCATTGCCACGATGGATGCGATCGAGCATGGCCGAAGGCCATCGATCCACGTCAACTGGAACACCACGATCAACGCGACCAAGCTGGCCGACAGCGGGATGACGGAAGATCTGAGCGATATTGCCGGCATCGACGCCTTGATGCCGATCGCCCGTCCCGACGGGTTTGATGGCTGGCCGCTGGTCAACACCTATTCCTATGTCTACGCCTTGGCTTACCGCGACGCGGCATTTCCCGATGGCCCGCCGGACAGTTGGCAAAGCATGGTCGCCCCCCAATTCCGCGGCCGTGTCGCCCTGTTTGATGACGGTATCGGCTTTTTCTCCTCTGCCCAGATCGCCGGCGGAGGCACGCTGGAGGGCATTCCCAACGACATGGCCCCTTGCTGGTCGTTCCTGGAGCGCCTGAGGGACAATCGACCCCTGCTGGGCGAAGACCCGGACCTTACTGAGTGGCTGCAAAATGGCGATGCCGATGTTGCCTGTGCCGTTACCGCCGATGCCCGCGCCGCCCGGCTGAACGGCGCCGCCGTCTCGTGGACGTTGCCGCGAGAAAGCGCGGAGTATGATACCGACGCGATGCTGATCCCGGTCGGACTGCCCGAAAACGAGCTCTATTGGGCGAAGCGTTATATCGAACGGGCCATTTCGGCCGAGGGCCAGCAGACATGGTGCAACGGGCTGGGATTGCCGCCCGTCTACCCCGGGCTGGCGCCGCCCCCCGATTTGGTCGGCGATCCGACCTATCCGGCGGTGGAGGCCGATTTCAGCCGCCTGCTTCGGATCCCGACACAAATCCAAGTCGCCCATCAAGACGAATGGTTCGCCCGCTTTCAACAGATCATGGGTGAAGATTAACCATCATGCCCCGCCCTACCCATTTCGAGATCCAGGCCGACGAACCGGCACGCGCCCAGACATTCTATTCGGATGTCTTCGGCTGGGCGTTCGAAAAGATCGCCGACGAGCCCATGGCCTATTGGTACATCGTGACCGGTGATGAGGACCGGGGCATCAACGGGGGCATGCATGTCCGCAGCGGCCCGAAGCCCGTCGAAGGCCAGGCGGTGACCGGTTTCGTCTGTACCATGGATGTCGATGATCTCGACGCCACCCTCGACCACGCGCTAAGCGCCGGCGCCAGCCTGGCCGTGGCCAAGATGCCGATCACGGGCGTCGGCTGGCAGGCGTATGTCAAGGACACCGAAGGCAACATCATCGGACTTCATCAGGGCGACCCGGCGGCGGGGCGCTAGGCGGCCGCTCCGGTATCGGCCTTCGCGCGCGAAGCCCTGACCTTCCACATGAGGATCGCCACACCGGCCAGATAGGTGCCGGCGACCGCGACGGCGACCAGCGCCCCCCAATAGACGCCCAGCGGCACGAAGACGAGACTGGAGACCAGCGCGAACAGGATCAGGCTGCCGATGCCGAACGGGAAGTTCTTGATGATGCCGTGAACCTCGCGCTTGGAGTAGGTCACGTGCACGATCAGCAAGACCGGATAGAGCGTGATCGGAAAGCCCGACAGCAGGCCCGACCATTCCTCGCCGATCGCGCTCGCCGCGCCGGTGATGGCCAGCACGATCACCGTCGCCACGCCGGCGCGCATCAACAGGATGAAGGGCGTAATGACTACCTTCTTGCCGGACCCGCCGTCCGGGTCGGCGTCGGCGATCCGTCGAAACACCAAAATGGCGACGCCGGTCAGCACCAACGTCACGGCCAACAGCAGCCAGCGGTTCTGCGGCAGTTGGCCGATCAGTGCCGCGGCTATCAAAAAGACCGCGAGCGACAGGACCGAGGTCAGCACAACGTTCCACTGCCCGATACGATCGGAAAACTGCCAGTAGGCGGCGCAGAAGATCAGCGATGCCCCAAGTCCGCCGATGGTCGAGGTCGCCGCGACGGCGCCGAACTGGGCCCCCTGCTCCACGCCGATGAAGAACAGGCTGACGGCGATGCCGAGCGGGAACCCGGCAAAGACACCGGCGACGCGCGGGCTGACCCGCTCGCTGAGCCAGGACAGGCCCAGCACCATGGCGGACGTCACCACGATTTTTATTGCGATCATCAACATGTCGGCGGGAGGAGTTAGCGGTTTATGAGGGCTGGGTGCTTTACACGGTTTCCAAAGCGGCGGATAGTCCGCCTCTATACTTCCACGATCAGGAGCACCAGGACATGCAGCGCAAACTATTCTTGGTTCTGATCACAGCGGTGGGACTGGTGATCGGCGGGTGTGTTTCCAGCGCCGATGACTCCAGCGCCACTGACACGCCGAACGTCGTCGGCGGGTACTCCGAGGTCGCAATCGACGATCCGGAGGTCGTCGCCGCCGCTCAGTTCGCGGTGACGGCGCAGCAGGACGCCACCGGCCTGCTTATTCAGTATCAGCGCGTGATTCAAGCCGAACAGCAGGTCGTGGCGGGCATGAACTATCGGCTGATGATCGGCGTTCTCGAAGGTGGCCGGTCCGGTACCGCGGATGTCGTGGTCTACCGCGATCCACAAGGCACCTACAGCCTCACCTCCTGGGTCTGGGACCAGAACCCGGAACTGGACCGGTCGCGCCCGCGGCCATAGCCGCCCAAACGGCGCCGGGCGCTACATCCGCTCCGGCACCTCGATGCCCAAGAGCTCCAGCAGCAAGGTCAGTTGCGCCAGCGTGAGTTGAGCCAAGGCCAGCCACGCAGCACGTCTGGCCTTGTCCGGCTCGCTGAGAATATGGGTCGCGGCATAAAACCGGCTGAACGCCTGCGCCAGCGTGAAGGCGAAATCACACAGCTCGTTCGGCGCCCGCTTGTCGTGGGCGCGGGCCACGGCATCCGACATCTGACCCAGGGTCAACATCAGGTCGCGCTCAACATCGCCCGGCGGCAGGACGGTGCCGGGTCCGTCGCCCTGGTCGGTAGCCCGGCGCAGCAGCGACTTCACACGTACGGCAGCGTATTGCAGATAGGGGCCGGTCTTGCCCTCGAACCGGGTGAAACGGTCTAGGTCGAAGACGTAGTCGGACCGTCTGTGATTGGAAAGATCGGCGAACTTGATCGCCGCCAGACCGACCATCCGGGCAATCTCAGCGCGCTCCGCCTCCGGCATGTCGGCGGCAAGGTTGGCCTCTTCCATCCGCTCCAGCGCCTTGTCGCGCGCCTCGTCGATCAGCGCGCTCAAACGCAGGACGCCGCCTTCCCGTGTCTTGAACGGCTTGCCGTCCGGCCCGTTGACCGTACCGAACCCGAGATGTTCGAGCCCGGCATGACCGTAGCCCGCCAGTTCCGCCGCCCGGAACACTTGCGCGAAATGCAGATGCTGGCGCTGGTCGACGACATAGAACATGAAATCGGGATCGTACTCAGCGACACGGTCCTTGATCGTCGCGAGGTCCGTGGTGCCGTACATCACCGCGCCGTCCGACTTCAACAGAATCAGGGGCGGCATCTCGGTTTTGTCGTCGGGCCGCGCAACCCGCACGATCGTGGCGCCGTCGTCGACCTCTGCCAGGCTCTTGCTTTCAAGCTCCTCGACCATCGGCGCGATCAGGTGGTGGACGTCGGCCTCGCCCTTGTAGAGGTCGAAATGCACGCCCAGCGCGTCGAAATTGGCCCGCATGGCGGCGATGGAAACGTCCATGAAGTGCCGCCAAAGGGCGGTTGCCCCGGGCTCGTCGTTCTGCAACGCGAAGGTCGCCGCCCGGGCCTTTTGCATCCGATCAGGATCGCTGCGACAGGCGGCCACCGCCTCCGGATAGAGCCGCTCTAGATCGTCGAGCGTGACCGGTGAGGCATTGGGATAGGGGCCGCTGTGGCCGGCATCGAAATAGGGCCAGTTGGGGTGACGGATCTCGAGTTCCGAGATCAGCATGCCCATGGGCAGACCCCAATCGCCCATATGGACGTCGGCCACCGTGCGGTCCCCGGCGAAGGTGAACAGCCGGCGCAAGCTGTCGCCTATGACGGTGGCGCGGACATGGCCGACATGCATCGGCTTGGCCACGTTCGGCCCGCCATAGTCCAGGATCACGGTCGCGGGTTCGGCCTTCGCCGGCACGCCTAGGCGTGCATCCTTAGCCAGGTCGGCAATGTGATCAGCAATCGCCCGGTCGGTCAGGGTGAGGTTAAGAAACCCTGGGCCGGCCACTTCGACCTTTGCCAGCGCCGGGTCTGTCCGCAGCTCGCTTGCGACCGTCTCGGCCAATTGCCTCGGGTTGGATCGTGCCTGCTTGGCCGCGGCCAGCGCGCCGTTGCATTGGAACTGCGCCAAATCCGGCCGGTTGGACGGTGTGACCTGGCCATACCGGGCATCAAGCCCGGCGAAAACGAACGCCGTGGCCACCCTCTTGGACAGCCATGTGGTGAAGGAATGCATGAACGGAACTCTTGGCCTGGCAACGATGAGCTTTGCGTCGCGGTTCTAAGCAAGCGCCAGGGCGCGCGCAAGTCTTGTCAAGGCGGGCTGCCGTCTCCTCATCGGAAACAATTCGTTTCTGGCACGGCTCATTATATCGCCAGAGAAGCGACTACATCGAGGTCATGCGCGGCCCGATCGGGTCGGAACTCAGCAGATCAGGAGAGGCGACGATGGCCAAGGTGTTGGTGCTGTACTACTCGACTTACGGACATATCGAGACCATGGCGCAGGCAGTGGCCGAAGGCGCGCGCGAGGGTGGTGCCGATGTTACGGTCAAGCGCGTTCCGGAGACGGTGCCGGAAGACATCGCGCGTCAAAACCATTTCAAGCTGGACCAGGCGGCGCCGATCGCCACGGTTGACGAGCTGGCCGACTATGACGCGATCATCTTCGGCGCACCGACCCGGTTCGGTGTTGCCGCATCGCAGATGCGGGCCTTCATCGATCAGCTTGGCAAGCTCTGGCAGCAAGGGGCCTTCGTCGGCAAGGCGGGCAGTGTGTTCACCTCGTCGGCGACCCAGCATGGCGGCCAGGAGACCACGATCACCAGCTTCCACACGACGCTGCTTCATCTGGGCTTCGTGGTCGTCGGCCTGCCCTATGCGTTTTCCGAGCAAATGTCGCTGGATGGCATCATCGGCACCTCGCCCTATGGGGCGTCGACGATCGCCGGCGGCGACGGCTCGCGGCAACCGGTCGAGATCGACCTGGCCGGCGCACGCTACCAGGGTCGACATGTGACCCAAATCGCCGCCAAGCTGGCGGCCTAACCAACGTCAAGAGTAAGGAAACCAAAGCGATGGGCCTCCTCGTCGAAGGCAAATGGCGCGACCAATGGTACGATACCAAGAAGTCCGGCGGGCGTTTCGTCCGCCAGGACAGCGCCTTCCGCAATTGGGTGACAGAGGACGGTTCGGCCGGTCCGTCCGGCAAGGACGGTTTCAAGGCCGAGCCCGGGCGCTATCACCTCTACATCTCCCACGCCTGCCCCTGGGCCCACCGGACCATGATCTTCCGCAAGCTGAAAGGGCTTGAGGACATGATCGATGTGTCCGTCGTCGACCATTTCATGGGCGACGAGGGCTGGTGGTTCTCCGACAATCCCGGGTCGACGCCGGACACGATCAATGGCAAGTCGCACCTGCACCAGATCTACACGCTCGCCTTGCCGGACTATACCGGCCGGGTGACCGTGCCGGTGCTGTGGGACAAGCAGCAACAGACCATCGCCAGCAACGAGTCGTCCGAAATCATCCGGATGTTCAACAGCGGTTTCAATGCCGTTGGGGCGACGGGGCCGGACTTCTACCCGGTGTCGCTGCGACCGGAGATCGACGCGATAAACGACCGCATCTACCACACGGTGAACAACGGCGTTTACAAGTGCGGCTTCGCCACCAGCCAGGAAGCCTATGAAGAGGCGTTCGACGCCCTGTTCGCGACCTTGGACGAGGTCGAGGATCGGCTGAGCCGCCAGCGCTATCTGGTTGGCGGCACATTGACGGAGGCGGACTGGCGCCTGTTCACGACGCTGGTGCGGTTCGACCCGGTCTATGTCGGCCACTTCAAGTGCAACCGCCAGCGCATCGCGGACTTCCCCAACCTGTCCAACTATCTGCGCGAGCTCTACCAGATGCCGGGCATCGCGGAGACGGTCAATTTAGACCACATCAAGAGCCATTATTACGGCAGCCACGAGACCATCAACCCGACGCGCATCGTGCCCAAGGGCCCTGCCCTGAACCTCGACGCGCCGCACGATCGCCATCGCCTGCCGAAGGATTAAGACCATGATCGAAAAGAGAGCCTTCGACACGCTGGGCCACGCCAATCACGGCTGGCTGGACGCCCATCACCATTTCAGCTTCGCCGACTATCACAACCCCGCGCGCCGGGGTGTCGGGCCCCTCTTGGTCTGGAATGACGACACGATCCAGCCGGACAGCGGCTTTCCCATGCACCCGCATCGGGACATGGAGATCATCACCTATGTCCGCGCGGGCCAGATTGATCATGAGGACCATCTGGGCAATAGGGGCACGACGCTGGCGGGCGACGTGCAGGTGATGAGCGCCGGCACCGGCATCATGCATGCCGAGTTCAATCGCGGCGCCGCGCCGACCCAGATCTTCCAGATCTGGATCCAGCCCAAGGAGCGCGGCATGCCGCCCCGCTGGGACAACAAGGAGTTCCCGAAGGGCGCCAATGCCAACCGGCTGGTGCCGCTGGCCTCCGGCCACGATGCGGACATCGAGGCCGGTGCGCTTTACATCCACCAAGACGCGGCGGTGCACGGCGCCACGCTGGAGGCCGGAAAGACGCTTGAGCACACTCTGGCCGGATCGCACGCCTATCTGGTGCCAGCGCGCGGCCGGTTGCGGATCAACGGCACCGAGGTCGGCGCCCGCGACGGCCTGGCGCTGAGCGGCGAAACCGCGCTTCGCATCGAGGCCCTCGAGGACGCCGAGTTCATCCTGGCCGACCTGCCCTAATCGACAGGTCGGCCGAAAATCCTAACCCGCAGCCAGGCGGCGCCAACCGATAGTCTGGTTCGGCACGTCCGGCGCCCAGCCGGTCACCTGCTTGAACCGATGGTTGGTGACCCGCTGGCTGCGGGCCAGGAGGTCTCGCACCCTCTGGTCGACGACGAGGCGCAGGAGCCAGCGGGGCAGTTTGATCAGACGCCGCTTGCCGACCGCCGAGCCAAGCGCCTTGACCGCCTGAGCTTGGGTAAATGGGTTGTCTTCGGTGACGTCGAACACGCCTGACGGCGCGCGGTCCAAGGCCGACAGCACGGCCTTCGCCGCATCGTCGATCCAGATCATCGACTTGAAGGCGTCGGTCGACGCCAAGGGCTGAACGAAACCCTTTCGAGCCATCGCCATGGCTTGACAACTGTCCGGCGATTCCGGTCCGTAGAACGACCCGAAGCGCAGCGCGATGCCGCGATTGCCGTCCCGCGCAAACGCGAACCGCGCGACCTGCGCCTCGGCCTCGATCGTTGAACTGGTCGGGCTCCAAGGCTCAATCGGGCTCGCCAGCGCGTCAATCCATTCGGCACCGCCATCAGCGTAAACTACGACCACGCTCGGATAGATGAAGGACCGCACTGACCCGACGGCTAGCGCCGCGTCGACCAGGATACGGGTGCCTTCGCGGCGGATCCGATCGTTTTCGTCCCAAGCGGCGAGCTGTCGCAAATCGGATGTCGGCGGTATGCGGGTCGCCAGATGCAGGACCGCATCCGCACCCTCGATCGCCTCGGTCATCGCGGCCAGGTCGAACAGGTCGCCACGGATCGGCTTGGCCCCTGCCCGTTCCAGAACGTCGACATTCGCATCCGACCGCGCCAGAGCCCAGACCTCAAGGCCAGCGTCGATCGATCGACGGACCACTGGACGCCCCAGCACGCCCGTCGCGCCAGTTACAAACAGCTTCATTGCTTCGGTCTCCTCACATTCCGCTCGATCCAGGCGTCGCCAAGCGCGAACAGGCGGGGATCGGCCCGGGCGACGAACTCATCGGTCACCTTGGCCAGCGTTTCTTGACGCAGGGCGGCGCGGTAGGCGTCCTCGGCCCGCAGCATGGCCGCGTTGATCCCGCATGGGCGCGGATACGCCGACGGCTCCAGGGCGCATGGACCCCGCTTTCGGATCTCGGTGCAGCGGAACGCCGGTTGGGTGCCGTCAATGGCCTCGACGATGTCTAGCAGGCTGATCTCCGACGGCGGTTTCGCCAGCCGATAGCCGCCGCGCGGTCCGGTCACGGAGTCCAACAGACCGGCCGCCACCAGGGACTTCAGATGCTTCAGCAGATAGCTTTCCGGCACGCCGTGGAACTCAGCCAGCGCCTTGCCGGACAGGGCCGTCCCCGGCTTCAAGCTACCCAGCAGCATGGCGCAATGTATCCCCCACTCGACCCCGTCACTCAGCTTCATGGCACCTCCTATCATCGATATTTAATATCCACGATATTTGTTGTCCAGATTAATCTGCTGCCGTGCGCATCGTTGAAGGGATTCCGCAACGCCTGTAAGACGGTCGAGATCGTCCGCTGCCCGAAATGGCGGCCTCTCAAACACGCCTGGACCCACTGTCATGCTGAGCCTCAAAGCCAAAAGACCCACGCTGGCGGCGGTCTCGTTTGCCCTGGCGTCGGGGTTCGCCACCTCCGTCACCGCTCACGACGCGTCGACTCCGATCTCGTCTGAGCCGCTGCTTTCGACGCAGACCACGATCATCGGGCAGCCCCTCGCCTACCCCACGGAGACACCGGCGGAGATTTCCGCCTCGATCGTGACCATCCCGCCCGGCGTGGCAGGCGGGTGGCACATCCACCCCGCGCCATTCTTCGGCTACATGCTGGAGGGCGAGTTGACCGTCGACTATGGCACCGAAGGAACCAGGGTTTACCGACAGGGCGACAGCCTCATGGAGGCTATCGACTGGCCACATCAGGGGACGAACACAGGCGATGGCCCGGCGCGCGTGCTGGTCGTGTTCATGGGTGCCGAAGGCCTGTCATCATCCGTCGCCGTGGATCCGCCGAGCGACGGGAACTAGCCTCGCCCAGCCCCATGGAATCCCGAGGAGCTTTCGCTATGCGTCTAGTCGGCGTCGCAACGCTCGCCACGTTCTTCGCTCTTGCGCTCACGCAGTTTGCCGCGTCGGACGAGAGCACGGTGCGCGTCGGCACCGCCGGCGACTACCGCCCGCTCACCTGGTATGACCCAGCGACCGGTGCGTTCTCGGGCCTGGCCATCGACATGGTCGAAGCCTTTGCCGAGGATCAGGGGCTGACGATTGAGTTCGTTCAGACGAGCTGGCCGACCTTGATGGAGGATCTGCTGGCCGGTGACTTCGACATGGCGGTGGGTGGCATCTCGTGGACGCAGCAACGGGCCGACCAGGCCTTGACCTCCGTGCCTGTCCGGTCGAGCGGCAAGGTGGCCCTGGTGCGCTGCGGCGAGGAGGATCGTTACGATTCTCTCCAGGCGATCGACCGGCGGGACGTGACCGTGGTCGAAAACCGCGGCGGGACGAACGAGCGGTTCGCCCTGGCGCAGATCGATCACGCCACGCTGATCATTGTGCTCGACAACGCGCAGCCGCCCGAATACCTGCTGGCGGGCGAGGCCGACGTGTTTTTCACCGACTCCATTGAGGCGGTCTATATCGAAGCCCTGGGCCAAGGGCTCTGCGCCGTGAATCCCGACCATCCCTACACCCACGACGACAAGGTGTTCCTGTTCGCCGAGGACGAGGTCGACCTTCGGGATGCGTTCGACCGGTGGTTCGCTGACCAGTCAGCCGGAGACGACTAGCCGTCGTCCTGCCCGTACCGCGCGCTGTTGGCGGCGATATAGGCGTTCAGCGCCTCGGCCAGCCCGTCATCGGCGACGCGCACCACGAAGGAGAACCTCTCGCGGCGGGTCGAGCCGTCCGCCTGCAGATAGGGGTGGGGCCACACGGTGACCAGCCCGGGATAGAGCGTGGCGAGATAGTTCGTGGTGACTTCGCCCGAACCGTAGGCGAAGGCCTCGTGGTCCAGCACCCGGCGTGCCGCGTCTTCGGCATTGTGCGTGTAGTCGATCGTCACGTCGGCGACATTCTCGCGCGCGATCCAGCGGCGCAAATCGAGATCGGCCGTCGACCCCTGCGTGACGATCACGGTGTGCCCTGAAAAGTCGGCCGCGCCCTGCACCTGCCCTTGATCCTCGACGCGCGCGACAAACGCGCGGTTGGTCACGTAGTACGTGTCCGACCAAACGGTTCCGGGGCTGTCCTGCTGGCGTTGCTCGGTTATGGTGATGCCGCTGCCGGCTATGTCGCAGATATCCTCGCCCGGCAATCGCCAGATGCCGTCGAACGGCTCGATCGGCGTCGGCAGGAAGGCCAGGTCCAGCGATGCGGCGAAGTCGCGCAGAAACACCACGTCCCAGCCATGCCAATCGCCGGCCGCGTCCTGGCTGGCGATCGGCTCAAAACCGGGATAGAGGCAGATTGAAAGCTCCCCGTCGTTTAGCGTCGTCACCGCATCCTGGGCCCAAGCAGGTGGACTGAGGGCAAACCCGGCTCCACAGACGGCAGCCGTCGCCAAAGACAAAACCCGTCGCCGCGCGTCCATATCCGCCCCCTCGCCGCTTCGTCTACACGTTTAGCGAGAATAGCAAGCGTAGGCGCGCCTTGGGAAGGTGAATCAACCGCTTGTCGCGGCGCGCTCTCCGGCCCTATTCTGTTCGACAGCAGCGGTTCCCCCCGAAAGGGGATGAAAAGGGAATCCGGTTGAGGCGGCTGATGGTCGCCCGAGTCCGGAACTGCCCCCGCAACTGTGCGCGGCGAGCGCGCGGACCGACCAAGCCACTGGGGATCCACCCTGGGAAGGCAGGCCCGCAGAGCGTGACGACCCGCAAGTCAGGAGACCTGCCGTTGCGAGTCGTCCCGCCGTTTCATCCGGGGTGTGATGAAACATCGGTATCCGTTCGCGGTGACGCTCCATCTGAGCGGGTTGTCGCGTGCGGGGCTTGCGCTTTTCACCGGCAATCCATCCGGCCCATTCGGGTCGATTGCGCCCCTGTTCTTTCGGCATGGGGTAAGGAGTTGTCGCATGAAAGATGTTCGTCTGGCCCTGCTTGGCTCGGCCCTTTGCGTTTGCCTTTTTCCCAGCGCGCCCGGTGCGCAGCCCCTGGAAACCGAACCGGTCGAGGGTGAAATCCTCGAGAGCGAGCCGGTCGAGACCGCGCCGCTGATCATCGTCACGGCCACGCGCCTCGACAATCCGATCGTCGACGTGCCGGCGGCCGTCACGGTGATCGAGCAGAGCGAAATCGACGAGCGAAACCTGACCCTGCTGGAACAAGCACTGCAGGGCGTGCCGGGGGTCAACCTGGTGCGGTCCGGCGGGCTGGGGCAACAAACCTCGCTGTTTCTGCGGGGCACCAACAGCAACCAGACCCTGGTTCTGTTCGACCGCATCCCCGTTCAGGACCCGTCAACGCCCAACGGGGCCTTCGATTTCGGCCTCGACACGCTGGCCGGGGTCGGGCGGGTCGAACTGGTCCGTGGTCCCGGATCGACCCTCTATGGCAACAATGCCATCGGCGGCGTCATCAACATCATTCCGGTGGTCGGCGGCGACAACCCGGTCAATGTCGACGCAGAGCTGGCCTACGGCACAGAGGCGACCTTGTCGGCGACCGCAACCGCGCGCGGAACCGTCGGTGACTTCGATTATGGCCTGACATTCGAGCGGTTTTCGACCGACGGCTACAACATCGTACCAGCAGACTCACCGGGCAATCTGGGCGAGGATGACGGGTTTCAGTCCACCGCCCTGACCGGCCGATTCGAGGCCGACCTGACGGAGACCGTCCGGCTGGATGGCGTCTTTCGCTATCGGAACAGCGATACGGACATCGACAATTTCGGCACCGACGACCCCAATTTGCGGCTGGAGAATGAGCACACGGCCTGGCGCGTCGGCGGCGAGGTCGATTGGTGGGGCGAGCGGATGACCGCCCGGCTCGATGTCGGCCAAAGCATCTACGACCGCACGACACGTGACGAGCCGGACGCGTTCAACCCCTTCCCGGCCCCGGGCCAGTTCGATTCCACGACCACCTTCGTGAACGGGCAGAACGCATTCGACGTCGGGGCCATCGGACCGGCCGACGATGTGCGCCTACTGGCGGGTTTCGATTACCGGCGCGAAAGCGTCGATGTCGATTTTTTTGGCGAATTGTCAGACGCCCAGGAGACCGTCGGGTATTTCGGCCAGGTCGAGGCGACCTGGTGGGACCGGGTCACGACCATGGCTCAGATCCGCTACGAGGACGCCGAGGCGTTCGATCCTGAGACGACTTACCGGCTGGGCCTGTCCGTCGACCTGGACGAGATCGACAGCCGCGCCTATGCCGCCGTCGGCACCGCCTTTCGGGCGCCGACGCCCGCGGAGCGCTTCGGTTTTGGCGGCAACCCGAACCTTCAGGCGGAAACGTCGTTTTCCTGGGAGATCGGCTTCGAAACCGATGTCGACCTGTTCGGACGTGCCGACGGGGTGACCTTCGCCGCCACCTACTTCAACATCCAAACGGACAATCTGATCGAGTTCGACGCGTCGGAGGGCGAACTGTTCAACATCGGCGAAGCGGAGAGCGAGGGCGTCGAAACGGCGGTTACGATCAGGCCCATCGAAGCGGTCGAAGGGACCTTGTCCTGGACCTATACCGATGCGCGCAACGCGATCACGGGTGAACGGCTGGTGCGACGGCCGGAACACATCCTGGCCGCCCGCGTCACCGTGCAGCCAACAGAGGACTTTCAGATCACGCCCGAGGTTCTGTTCGTGTCCGAACAGTCGGACGTGGGCGATACCACGATCCCGTCCTACACGCTGGTGGGCCTGTCGGCCAATTACGCCTTTGCCGACCAGGCGGAGGTCTTCGTCCGCTTCGACAATCTGTTCGACGAGGACTACGAAAACCCCAACGGGTTCGTCGGCAGGGGTTTCAACGCGCTGGCCGGCGTGCGGGTGAGCTTCTAGGCCGATGGCGTACGGCGCGCTCTGTCGTCCGGTTCTTGCCGCAGCCCTGTGGATGGCTGCGGTGCCCGGCCTGGCTGCGGAGCGTGTCGTGTCGCTGAACCTCTGTACCGACCAGCTGCTGGTCCTGCTGGCCGACCGGACACAGATCGCATCGGTCTCGTTCCTCGCCGCCGACCCGGACCTTAGTTATGTCGCGGACAGGATCGACGGCATCCCGCTGAATCACGGTGCCTTGGAGGAGATACTGCCGCTCGGCCCGGACCTGGTCCTGGCCGGCGCATTTGCCGCGCGTCCGGCCGTGCGGCTGCTGCAAGCACAAGAAGTTCCGGTGATTGACCTGCCCTTGGCGGACGATTTTGCCACGATCGCCGAGCAGACGCAGATGGTGGCGGAGGCCATCGGCCAGGTGGAACGCGGCGAGGAACTGGTGGCTGAGATGACGGCGATCCTGGCCGATGCCCGGGCCGTCGACGCCGACCTCACGGCGCTGGCCTATCAAGCGAATGGCTTCACGGCCGGCAGCGACACGCTGACCGATGCCGTGTTGACCGAAGCGGGCTATCGTAATGCGGCAGCGGAGGCCGGGCTTGCCGGCTATGGCTTTCTGCCGCTGGAATGGCTGGTCGCCCGGCCACCCGACGTCTTGATCGCGCCGGCCACCCTGCCGGGACGACCGTCGCTGGCCGAGGCGCTGCTGGTCCATCCGGCACTCGCGGCGCTGGACGATCGTGTCGACCGGTTGGAGATCCCCTCCGCGCTATTGGCGTGCGGCGGCCCGTTTACCGCCCAGGCGGTAGAGGCCCTGGCCGCCGTCGAGCCATGACCGGCCGAGCGGAAATCCCCTACGCCTGGCTGCTGACCGGCCTTGCCGGCCTGGTCTTGGCCGCATTCCTGCTATCGCTCTCGGTCGGTCCGGCGCCGGTCGGGCTCGGCATCTTGCTGTCGGCCCGCGACAGTCCGCTGGGAGAGACGGCGGCCGTCATCTTCTTCGAGATCCGCCTGCCGCGGGCGTTGCTGGGCCTCGCGATCGGTGCTTCGCTCGGCCTCGCGGGCGCGGCCCTTCAGGGCCTTTTGCGCAACCCGCTGGCCGAACCGGGCATCATCGGCATCTCCGGCTGTGCGGCGCTCGGCGCGGTCGCCGTCTTCTATAGCGGGTTGGCGGTGACTTACCCGCTGGCATTGCCGCTTGGCGGCCTCTCCGGCGCCCTCTTGGCGGTGCTGCTGCTTTACGGGCTGGCCGGCCGGGACACCGGCGTGACGACGCTGATCCTGGCCGGCATCGCGCTCAGCGCGCTCGCCGGGGCCTTGACTGCCCTGGCGCTCAGCCTGTCGCCGAACCCGTTCGCGCTGACCGAGATCGTGTTCTGGCTCTTGGGCTCGCTGGCCGACCGCAGCATGGCGCATGTCGCGCTGGCCCTGCCCTTCATCCTGGTCGGCTGCGCCTTGCTGTTCGCCGCCGGCCGGGGCCTGGACGGGCTCAGCCTGGGCGAGGAAACCGCGCGCTCGCTCGGCATTGGGATCGGACGGTTGGGACTGCTCGTTGTGCTCGGAACTGCTCTCGCGGTCGGCGCCTCGGTTGCCGTGTCGGGCGCGATCGGCTTTGTCGGACTGGTGGTGCCGCATCTGATCCGCCCGCTGGTCGGCCACCGGCCGGCACGATTGCTGTTGCCCTGCGCGCTGGGTGGCGCTGCCTTGCTGTTGGTCGCCGACAGTTTGGTCCGGCTGATCGGCAGTGGCCAGGAGATGAAGCTGGGTGTCGTGACCGCCTTGCTGGGCGCGCCCTTCTTCCTCGCCCTGATCCTGTCCTATCGGAGGCGGGTGCTGTGACGGCGCTGACGGTGGAAGGCGTGAGGCTGGCGCTGGGCGGACGGTCCGTCCTCGACGGCATCGACCTGACCTTCAACGGGCCCGGCCTGATCGGCGTGATCGGCCCCAACGGCGCCGGCAAAACCACGCTGCTGCGCTGTCTGGCCGGCCTGACCAAACCTGACAGCGGAATTGTCCTCGTCGACGGACAGGCGATCGGCAGCCTGCGTCCGCAAGAGCGGGCACGCCGCATCGGCTATCTGGCCCAGTCGCCGATCCTGCATTGGCCGCTGACCGTCGGGCGCCTGGTGGCGCTTGGCCGCCTGCCCCACCTCGCGCCCTGGGCGCATCCGGGGGCCAATGATCGGGCGGCAATCGATCGGGCGCTGGCGAGTACCGACTTGACCAACTTGGTCGACCGCCGTGCCCACACGCTGTCGGGCGGCGAGTTCGCGCGCGCCCTGCTGGCCAGGGTGATTGCCGGGGAACCCGCAACCATCCTGGCCGACGAGCCGACCGCGGCGCTCGACCCGCTGCATCGGCTGCGCATCCTCGACCTCTTTCGCCACCTGGCGGACAGCGGCCAGTTGATCGTCATCGTGCTGCATGATCTGACGTTGGCACTGAGATTCTGCGATCGCGTGGTTCTGATGAACCAGGGTCGGATCGAGGCCGACGGCCCGCCCGACGCGATCGCGGACGACCCGGCACTGTCGCGGACATTCGGCGTCGCGTTCGCCAGACCGACCTGGCAGGGCCATGATCTACTGCTGCCCTGGCGACCGGAGGCGCAGCCGTGAGCCCGTCCGACGCTCGACGGAAGGTCAATCGGCGCGGCCGCGCGATACCGCTTGTCGCCGTTATCGTGTCGCTGGCGCTCCACGGGCTCGCCATCGCCTCGATCGTCGGCTGGCCGGATGGCCAGACGCCAGATGCGCCGCCGCAGATCATCGCGGTCGGCATGGTATTTGCCGAGCAGCAAGCCAGTGAGCTTTCGGAGGTGGCCGTCAGCCTTGAGGCAAGACCATCTCCAATGGTCGACCAGGACAATTCTGAGGCAGTCGAAGAGACCGTTGCTGTTGAGGAGCCACCGCCGCTGGCAGAACCGGACCCACCCACCGAACAGCCTGTCGTGGAGCCGCTCCCCATCGAGCAACCTTCGCCAGCGCTTGAGCCGGTTCCACCCTTCGTCGAAGGAACGCAGCTCGAGCTTGCCGAGCCACATTCGCAAGAACCGGAGAATGATCTGGCAGACCCCTTCGTCTTCTTCGACGAGGGCACGGTCCTGATCGATCGATCGCCCGATGTGGCGCCGGGGCTGCCCACCCACAGACCCGTGACCCCGATCGCCTTTCAGCCCGTCGAGCCCCCAGCCGCGGAGCCGCCGGCGCCGGCACCGCCTGCCCCGGAGCCCTCGGCCCAGAACCCGCCGGTTGCCGCGCCCGGACCACCGGCCGACCAGCCGAGCGATGCGCAGCCCGCAACTCCATCTGTGATGGCAATGCAGCCGGCCCGGTTCACGGGCCCGGGGCTTGCCAATCCGGGCCCCGAGTACCCGCGATCGGCCAGGCGCCGGGGTGATGAAGGCACCGTCGTCCTGCGCGTGACGGTGTCGGTTGCGGGACTTCCGCAGCAGATCCAGATCCGCAGCTCCAGCGGATCTGAGACGCTGGATCAGGCCGCGATCGAGGCGGTTGAGGGCTGGCGGTTCATTGCCGCGCAGCGGGGAAACATCGCGGTCGCTGCAACGATCGACGTGCCGATCGCCTTTCGCCTCACGGCCGATTGAGACCCCGGCACTATGATGTGTGATCGAACATTTCGATCAAATCACGCACCTCGTGGAGGTCTTCGGCGATGCGCACGCACAATCGATGCATCTCTTCGGTCGGGTGGAGCAGATCCGGGATCATCACCGTCATCATGCCGGCCTCGGATGCCGCCCGGACGCCGTTATGGGAATCCTCCAGCGCCAGACACCATGTCGGCTCAACGGACAAGAGGTCCGCGGCCTTCAAGTAGGGGTCCGGATTGGGTTTGCCACGCGGATAGTCGCCTTGGGCCACGATCGCATCGAAGCGGCCCACCAGCCCGTGCGACGACAGATGCAGCCGCACGTCGTCGTGGCCGGATGACGTGGCGATCGCCCGCGGCGTGCCGACGGCGTCCAGGACATCGAGCAATTCCTCGACACCGGCTTTCAGATATCTCCGCGCACGGGTCAACTCGTGAAAGCGCCCCTTCGCATCGTTCCAAAGCGAGTCGAGGTCAAAGCCCGGTTCGAAGAAATCTCGCAGCGCATTTCGCGCCGCGTCGCCCGGCATGCCGATGGTTTCCATGTAGAGCGTCGGCGGCATGTCGTACCCACGCGCGGCAACGGCGGTGATCATGGCCTCGCGGTACAGGACTTCGGTATCGACGATCAGCCCGTCCATGTCGAAGATCACGGCCCGGGGTCGGCGCGGCAAGCTCATGATCCGTGGCCTCGCACCGGAATGAAGAAGGTCGACACCTACTCGTCCCCCGCCACGCCGGTCAGAAAGCTGACGACGTTGGCGCCCAGCGCCTCGACGGCATAGCCGCCTTCCTGCAAGACCACGGTGGGCAGGCCGAGTTGCGCGATCGCCGCCCCGATCTTGGCGAACTCCAACGTCTCTAGCGTGAAGCGGGAAATAGGATCCTCCTTAAACGTGTCGGCGCCGAACGAGACGATCAGGATATCCGGCCGATACCCCTCGATGCGGGCGACCGCCTGGTCAAGCGCGCCGGCATAGTCGGGCCAAGACGTGCCCCAAGGTAGAGGCAGATTGAGATTGAAGCCCTTGCCTCTTCCCTCCCCAGCCTCGTCTGCAAACCCCAGAAAGTAAGGATACTCCTGATCCGGATCCGCGTGAATCGAGACAAACAGCACATCGTCTCGTGCGTAGAAGATGTCCTGGGTGCCGTTGCCGTGATGATAGTCGACGTCGAGGACCGCGACCCGTTCGGCCCCCTGATCCCGCGCCCATTGCGCGGCGATGGCGGCATTGTTCAAGAAGCAATAGCCGCACATCAGGTCGGCGGCAGCGTGATGGCCGGGCGGACGGCACAACCCATAGCTCACCCGCTCGCCCGCCAGCACCGCCCTGGTCGCCGACAGGGCAATGTCGACGCCACCGCATGCGGCGTCCCAACTGCCTGCCGTGATCGGCGTGCCGGCGTCGGCGCTGAAATAGCCCAGCTTGCCGTCGATCGACGCGGGCAGTCTTTGTCTCAAGCCTCGCATCGGCCAGATCAGCGGCAGCGCGTCCTGGTCCGGGTATTCGCGTCGCCAATCCTGATGCGCGGTCTTGAGGAAATCGAGATAGGCTCTCGTGTGCACTGCGGCCATCGGCTTCTCGCCGAACGTTTCTGGCGCTTCAAGGCTGCCAATCGACGCCGCCTGCAGGGCGGCGAGGATTGTGTCGGCGCGCTCCGGCGTTTCGACCGCGACCATGAAGTCGCCACCGCTCAACTCGCGCTGCGGCGCATGGCGTCGATGGACGTCTGAATGAAAGATGCGCATCTGTGTCGGCTGCAATGCTACCGGGCCACGGGCGAGCCGTCGGTGTTGCCGTCCGGCGGTGACCAAAGATCCTCGACCTCGGCGCGATGCATGAGCGCGTCGACCAGCGCCGTGATCTCGGGGTCGACCTCGCGGGCCGGGGCCATGCGCCGTTCTGTCTGGGCGCGCCTGACGCCGTGCTGCCGCCAGCCTTCGCCGTGGCTCGCCACCGACTGCCCCAGCGCCTGCAGGCGATCCACCGCGTGGGCAAAGCGCGCCTCCGGCGTCTCCGCCGCCTCGAACTCGTACCACATCGCTTTCAGATCCTCGCAGATATCGGCCGGCAGCATGGCGTAAAGACGGTCGGCCGCCGCCCGTTCGCGCTCCGCCTGGCCGGCCTGGGCGGCGGCGTCATAGGCGGGCGCGTCGCCGGCGTGGATCTCGACCAGATCGTGGATCAGCACCAGTTTCAGCGCATGCGCGAGATCGCAATCCAGCCCGATTTCCCCGTGCAGCAAAACAGCGTAGAGCGCCATGTGCCAGGTGTGCTCGGCGTCCGTCTCGCGTCGGCTGCCATCGCCGACGAGGCCCCACCGCTCGATCATCTTGAAGCGATCGATGAACAGCAGGAAGTCGAGGATCTGGCTCTGACGGTCGGTCAGACTGTCGCTATCTGTGCCCACGTCCGGCAACCTTCTCAGACGACCAGGTCGCGCGAACCGAGCGGTTCGAAATAGGACGCGATCATGTCGTCGCTGACATCGTCGAGGGAGCCCGGCTGCCATCGCGGGGTCTTGTCCTTGTCGACCAGCACCGCCCGAATGCCTTCATAGAAGTCGCGACCCATCATACAGGCTTGGCTGAGGCGGTATTCCATGGTCACGATCCGGTCATAGCTCATCGATCGGCCAAGGCGCAACTGGCGCAAGCTGACTTTCATGCTGGTCGGCGACAGGGTGGCCAGATGGTCGCCGATGCCGCGTGCCCATTCCGTGCCCTCACGGTCGAGGGCGGCCAGGATGTCTTCGACACTGTCATGGGCAAAGCAGCGATCAATCTCCGCCTTGTGGTCCAGCACGGCCGAGGCGCCGGCATCGTCGGTGAAACCTGAGAGAACGGTCTCGGGCGTCCGGGCGTCGGCCCAGTCGCTCGCCGCCAGTGCCTCGACAAGCGCCGGCAATCGATCCGACGGCACGTAGTGAGTGGCGTAGCCCAGCGCCAGCGCGTCGGCCGCCCTGGCCCGCGCGCCGGTCAGCGCATAGTAGGTGCCAAGCTCGCCCGGACAACGCGGCAAGAACCAGCCGCCGCCGACATCCGGGAACAGGCCGATCCCCGTCTCCGGCATGGCGAACAGCATCCGCTCGGTCGCCACCCGGATCGGCCCGTGGACCGACAGGCCGACGCCGCCGCCCATGGAGATGCCATCGACCAGGGCGATGAAAGGCTTTGGAAAGTTATGGACCGCGTGGTTGAGGACGTATTCCTCGCGAAAGAAGTCGGCCGTCAGGCCCCGGTCGATCGTGCCGTCGGCCTTGGCCGCCAGGCCGGCGTCGTAGACCGCGCGGACATCGCCACCGGCGCAGAACGCTTTCTCGCCCGTGCCCTGGATCACGACCGCGCGAACCGCGGAATCGGCCGCCCAGCTTTTGAGCTGGGGCAGCATCACCCGGATCATCGGCAAGCTCAGCGCGTTCAGCGCCTTGGGCCGGTTCAAGGTGATCAGGCCGATGGAGCCGCGCGTTTCGAACAGCACGTCGCCGGTCATAGGGGCGGTCATGGGGGTGACACTTTCACGAACGTCAGAGGTTTCCGGTCAGCAGGCGGCGGGCGATGATCACCCGCATGATTTCGTTGGTGCCTTCCAAGATGCGGTGGACCCTGAGATCGCGCAAGAAGCGCTCAACCGGATACTCCTTGATATAGCCATAGCCGCCATGAAGCTGCAGCGCCTGATCGACGATGGCGAAGCAGACATCGGTGGCAAAGCGCTTGGCCATCGCGCAGTGCTGCGTCGCTTCCGGCTGGGCGGTGTCGAGCGCATGGGCAGCACGCCAGACCAACAGGCGCGCGGCGTCCAGCTCGGTCGCCATGTCCGCAAGCCGAAACTGCAGCGCCTGGAAGTCGGATATCGGCCGGCCGAACTGGTTGCGTTCGCGCATATGGGCGCGGGCCTGGTCAAGGCAAGCACGGGCGCCGCCCAGCGAGCAGGCGCCGATATTCACACGCCCGCCATCGAGGCCGCGCATGGCGATCTTGAAGCCCTCGCCCTCCTCGCCCAACAGATTCGTTACCGGCACCCGGCAATCGTCGAACGTCACGGTGGTGGTCGGCTGGCTGTTCCAGCCCAGCTTGCGTTCCTTCTTGCCGAAGGACAGGCCCGGCGTACCGTCCTCGACCAAGATGGCCGAGATGCCGTTCGGCCCGTCACCGCCGGTCCGCGCCATAACGACATAGATGTCGGTTTCCGAACCGCCGGAGATGAACGCCTTGGTGCCGTTCAGCACATAATGGTCGCCATCGCGGACCGCGCTGGTGCGCAGCGAGGCGGCATCCGATCCGGAACCCGGCTCGGTCAGGCAATAGCTGCCGAGGATGTCCATCGGCATCATGCGCGGCAGATAGTGCCGGCGCTGATCGTCGTTGCCGAACGTATCGATCATCCAGGCGACCATGTTGTGGATCGACATGTATGCCGCCGTCGACGGGCAGGCAGCCGACAGTTCCTCGAAGATTAGTGCCGCGTCGATACGACCCAGGCCGGTGCCGCCATGCTGCTCGGAACAGTAGATGCCGGCCAGACCCAGCGCAGCGGCCTCGCGCAACGTGTCGACCGGAAACGTGCCCTGCTCGTCCCAATCCGCGGCAAAGGGCGCCATGCGCTCCTGCGCAAAGCTGCGTACGGTCTCCTGAAAGGCGCGTTGATCGTCCGATAGATCGAAATTCACTGGCCGGGCCTTGGTCGATGTTAAGCGCCATGGCGTAGTTGATCGGAGTGCGGCCCGTCAACAGCGGCAAGCGCTTGGCCGCCGCCTGAGCGCTGCCTATGCTGCGGGTCCACCCTATCCGTGAGAGACACATGGCAAACTTCGACGTTCCCGGCCGCTACCCCGCGATGCGGCCACGGCGCAACAGGGCCGATGATTGGACCCGGCGACTGGTCAGGGAAAGCACCTTGACGACCGACGATCTGATCTGGACCGCCTTCGTCTGCGAGGGCACCCAGGTCCGGTCGCCCGTGACGTCGATGCCAGGGGTCGAGCGGCTGAGCGTTGACCTGATGCAAGTGGCCGCGCGCGAGGCACGCGATCTTGGCATCCCGGCGATTGCGCTGTTTCCCGAGGTCGATCCGGCGGCCAAGTCGGAGGACGGGGCCGAGGCGCTGAACCCGGACAATCTGATGTGCCGCGCGATCCGTGCAGTGAAGGACGCCGTGCCGGAAGTCGGGATCATCACGGACGTCGCCTTGGACCCCTACACCACACATGGGCAGGACGGGCTGCTGGTGGACGGCACAATTCTCAACGACGAGACACTGGATGTGCTGACGGGTCAGGCACTGAACCAGGCCCGCGCCGGCGCCGATATCATCGCGCCCTCCGACATGATGGACGGACGGGTTGGCCGCATTCGCACCGCGCTAGATGAAGAAGACCATCAACTGGTCCGCATCATGGCCTACGCGGCCAAATACGCCTCGGCCTTCTACGGTCCATTCCGCGAGGCGGTCGGCTCGGCGGCCGTGCTATCCGGCGACAAGAAGACCTACCAGATGGACCCGGCCAATTCCGACGAGGCGCTGCGCGAAGTGGCGCTGGACCTTGCAGAAGGGGCCGACATGGTCATGGTCAAGCCGGGCCTGCCCTATCTCGATATCGTCCGCCGAGTGAAGGACACGTTCGCGGTGCCTACCTTCGCCTATCAGGTCAGCGGCGAATACGCGATGATCAAGGCTGCGGCCCAAAATGGCTGGCTCGACAACGACAAGGCGATCCTGGAGAGCCTGACGGCGTTCAAGCGCGCCGGCTGCGACGGTGTCTTGACCTACGCAGCGGTCGAGGCCGCCCGCTTGCTCGATTGAACCGCGTCGAAGAAGAGCTGGGCGCAACGATCATGCCACGGCATGCGGCCGCCTGCGCCGTGAAAGCCGACATGGCCGCCGCCAGAGGCCATGAGCAGCCTTAGGAACGGCAGGTTGGGCCAATCCGGCTCACGGTACATCTCCGCCGGTATCCACGGATCATCGCTGCCGTGAACGATCAGCGTCGGCACGCGGATGCCGGCCAGGTAGGTCCTGGACGAGCAGATCTCGTAGTACCGGTCCGCGGTGCCGAAGCCATTGCGCGGCGCGACGAACCAGTCGTCGAACTCGTAAACGCTTGAGGCACGCCGGATCTTGGTCCTCTGGTCTTCCGACAGGTCGGACGGCGGCGCCAGCGCCTCGGCCCTCATGCGGTTCAAGACATAGCGGTGATAGGGCCGGTTCCGCCGGCGGGCCATGCATTGCTCGGTCGCGCTGAGATCGATCGGTGCTGAGACCGTGACCGCGGCCGACAGGCCCGCATCCGTGCCGCGTTCCCCCAGATACTTCAGCAGCATGTTGCCGCCGAGGGAGTAGCCGACCGCCATGACACCGTATCGAGTCATTTCATCGGGAAGTGTCGTCATCACAGCGGCGAGGTCCTCTGTGCGGCCGGCATGGTAGAGCCCCCGGCATAGCGGCTGCGACAAGCCCGCGCCTCGCAGGTTCAATCGCAGAACGGGATACCCTTTGGCCAGAAGGCCGAGCGCCGAGACGCGGATGTAGGGGCTGTCCTCACAGCCGGTCAGGCCGTGGATCAGGATCGCCAGCGGGCGATCCGTGGCGGAGGTTGGGCGATTGAGCGTTGCCACCAGCTTGTCGTCGCCACTGAGCTGGATGGTCAGATTCTCAGCGGTCAGGCCATCGAGTTCCGAGGCTAGTGAGCGCGCGCCGCCGACGACCGTGTTGCGAATGGTCTGCAGATCGCCGGTAAGCCAGGGCAGTCGGGCGCGAAAGGGTGGAAATTGTAGCGCGGCCAGACTAATCGGCGGCGTCTCAACCATCGAGCCAGGACCGAACACTCTGGATCTGATCGTCCAGCATCAAGGACGGGGCGTGGCCGCAGCCGGCAATCTCGACCACCTCTACCTCCGGCCGTTCAGCCATCCTGCCGGCGGTGTCGGCGCTCAGCACCTGTGAGCGTTCGCCGCGCACGACCAGGACCGGGCAGGATATCGCCTGCCACAGTGGCCAGAGATCGACATCGTCGGTGGCGGGATTCGGCATCGGCACGGCGATCGCAGGATCATACGATCGGCCCCAGGTGCCATCGGGCCGCCGGCGACCGCCGAACTCCGTCAGACGATCCAGGGCGCCCGCCGGCACGTCGCCCCAGTCGACCAACGCCTCCGACAGGCTCTCGCGCAGTGCCGCGCGGTCTGGGAACACCGGATCACCGACAAGGCTGGCGATCTGGGTCAGCGCCTGGGCGGAAACGAACGGCCCGACATCGTTCAAGACCAGGCGGCGAATGGGGCTGCCCGGCTGCACGGCCAGGAGCATGCCGATCAGGCCACCCATGGAGGTGCCAACCCAGTCGACCGGGCCGTCGCCGACCAGCGATAGCACGCTCATCATGTCCTGAAGATACTGCGGCAGACCGTAATGCGACGGGTCGCGCAGCCAGTCGGACCGGCCGCGCCCGACCACATCGGGACAGGCTACTGGCCGGGTCTCCGCCAGCGCCTGGGCCAGTTCGTCGAAATCGCGGCCGTTGCGCAGCAGCCCGTGCACGCAGATTACCGGCGGCCGGATACTGCGCCCCTCGCCCCAAAGATGAACGGCGAAGCGGTGAACGCCTGCCGGGCTCAGGCCGGATACGAATGTGGTCTGCATGTCATGCACATAGGCGCGCCGGTCGGCTGGTCAATCCGGTCCGGTGGCGGGCACTTTGCGCCGCCACCGTGGCGCGGCCTCCGCGATGGCAAGGCCGACGATCAGTCCGAACGCGTAGTTCGGTTCATTGGCCACGATGTCGTCAACCAGCCCGCCGACGGCGACCAGCGCCATGGCCGCGACACCGGACGCCCATACGACGAAGGACCGCTCCGCAATTGAGCGGGCGGCGCGAAGCCGGCGAACCACCTCCACGACCAGCCAGACAAAGGCGGCCGTCCCTAGCAAGCCGGTGTCCACCATCACGTTGAGCAGCAGGTTGTGGGCCTGATCCCGGGACGTTATGCAGCCTTCGATCGGCCCGAACAATCCACCAGAGGCCGCGGGGAAGTTGTCCGGCCCGAAGCCCAGCCAGGGCGACTGCAGAAAGGCGTGCCAGCCGCAGACCCATATGCTGTCGCGATAGGTAAAGAACTCCGGCCCAAAGCCTCGCGCCAGACGCTCGACAAGTCGACTGTCGAACGAGAAGGCGATCACGGTGGCCAACAGCCCGAACCCAAGCAGGGACAGGGCCCCGCGCCGCCAACCGAGGCCGAGCACCATGATCATGGCCATGCCGGTGATCGTCATCAACGCCCCGGCACGGCTGCCGGTGTACGCAACGCCGGCGAAGTGCGCGAGCAGTACCACGGCAAGCACCGCCGTCCAAATCCAGCGCCTTTGCCGCACGCACTCGATCAGAAAGCCGGCGGTGATGCTGGCCGTAAGGGCGAGATAAAAGCCGGTCACGTTGGCGTTGCTCAGCGCCAGAATCGCCGAGTGGGCAACGGAGGGTTGGTCGGGCCAGACGACGAGGCTGGCGAGCCCCAGCACCGATCCGGCCACGAGCGCCGCAAGCACCAATCGGGCGATGCGATCACTGTGGCCGGCGCGCGCCACCAGTATGAGCAGGACAACCAGCAGCATGTCGTGATTGACCTGGAGCAATCGGCCCCAATCGTTCAGAAGGTGGACGCCGTAAAGCCCCGCGACCAAAATCGCGGCGAGCCGCGCCAAGCCGGCCCAGTCCAACGCGACGATGGGTCTGATCGACCGTTCCAGAATGAAATACCGCAAGAGCCAGCCGAGGATGATGGCGATGGTAAGCACCGACTTCGGTGATTCGAACAGTGGGATGATCAACGCCAGGCACAAGAGCGCCGCGATTTCCAGCGGCCAGGGCGGTGCAAAAAGGCGGGACAGGTGGCGCATCAGTGTCGATCGATCTGCCCGCGAAGAGACACACGTGGGAGACATTGCTGCTGGCGGTTCATAAGCGTCCTTGTCTCGGCAAGAGCCGTCGGCCAACCTGGCGGCGCAAAGCAGGGCATAGGTGTGGCCATCAAACTCCTCGTGACGTCGGCGGTGGGGCTGCCATAGCATGCTGCGGTCTGTTAGACATGCTTCCGACGCGTTTGGCGCGCCAAAGGCATCACGTCAAGAACCGGGGAAAGCGCGGTGGTCCTGTCTTGCTGTGAGGTGGCCGGTGGCCCGGCGGTCGCGCTGCGGCGCCTAATCAGAGAACGGGGGGTGATGTGCGACGCTTGCTGAAATGGCTGTGGCGCATTCCGCTCATTCTTATCGGCCTTGTCATCGTCGTTGGCATCGCCTCGTTCTTTTACCTGCGGGGCAGCGTGCCGGACTATGATGATTCGGTGCGGGTGGCCAACATTAATGCACCGGTCCAGATCATACGCGATGCGCGTGCGGTACCGCACATCTTTGCCGCCAACGAGGATGACGCGGCCTTTGCCCTCGGCTACGTCCATGCCCAGGACCGGCTGTGGCAGATGGATATGCAGCGGCGCATCGGCCAGGGCCGGCTCGCCGAACTGATCGGCTCCAGCGCCCTGCCGATCGACCGGTTCATGCGCACGATCGGCGCCTATCGCCTGGCGGAGGCATCCTTCGACCGGCTGGATCCCGACATGCAGGCGTCGCTCAACGCCTATGCCGACGGCGTCAACGCCTATGTCGACCGGCATTCGGGCGCATGGCCGCCGGAGTTCTATGCCCTGTGGTATGCCTTCGAGCCGTGGCAGCCGGCCGACACGCTGGTTTGGGGCCGCCTGCTCGACATCCAGCTTTCGAACAATTGGAGCGCCGAGTTGGCCCGCGCGGCGATGGACGAGATCCTGCCCGCCGATCAGGTCGACATGCTGATACCGCCTGGTCCCGGCGAGACGGTCACGCTCGCCGACGTGCTGGATATGGACATCCCGGGCGGCGACATGCGCCGGCTGCTGGCCGTAATGCCGCCGCCGCTGGGCCCGGGCGGGGCCTCCAACCAGTGGGTGGTTGACGGCGAGCACACCGAGACGGGCGCGCCGATGCTGGCCAACGACCCGCATCTCAGCCTCGAGGCGCCGAGCATCTGGTATCTGGCCCGTATCGAGACGCCTGGCCTGAAGCTGGTCGGCGCCACGATCCCGGGCGTTCCCGTTCTGGTGCTTGGCCATAACGGCCATATCGCCTGGGGCTTCACCACCGCCTACACGGACGCCCAGGACCTGTTCCTTGAGCGGATCGACCCGGACGATCCTGGCCGGTACATGACGCCGGACGGCAGCATGCCATTCGACAGCCGCGAGGAAATCATCCAGGTTCGCATGGGCGACGATGTCAGCATCACGATCCGCGAAACACGCCACGGCCCCGTGATCTCGGATATCGATGAAGAGGCGGCCGCCGCCGCCGGCGAGGGCTATGTCATGGCGCTGGCGGCCACCGGGTTCGTCGAGGACGACATCATCGCCACGTCGATGTACGGCATGAACCGGGCGCCGGACGCAGTAAGCTTCGTCACCGCGCTGGAGGACTGGATTTCGCCCCAACAGAACGTTGCCTATGCGGACAGCGACGGGACGATCGGGTTCGTGACGGCCGGGCATATCCCCGATCGCGGCGGCCGCACCGGATACCGCCCGGTCGAGGGCTGGACGGGAGACAATGACTGGCAAGGCATGATCGCCTTCGACGACATGCCCCAGACGCTGAACCCGGCCGACGGCACCATCATCAACGCCAACAATGCCTCGGTCGGCGCCGAGTATCCCTACTTTCTGGGCTTCGACAATATCGGTGACGACCGGGCGATCCGCATCGAACAGATGTTGGATCCGGAACGTCTCGACGGGCCGTTGGCGCTCGGCGACAACGAAACCTTTCAGGCCGACGCCCTGTCCCTCCCCGCTCAGCGCCTGACGCCGCTGCTTCTGGACGCCGTCGCGCAAGACGCGGGGGCGGAGGAAGTGGCCAGCCTTTTGGCCGAATGGGACCATCGCATGGACCGGGATCGTCCGGAGCCGCTGATCTATTCCGCCTGGATGCGTGAGCTGACGCGCGGCCTGTTCGCCCCCCGGCTGGGGGAGCTGTTTGAAGGCTATTGGGGGCTGCACCCGACCCAGGTCGCCGAGATCCTGACCAGCCGGCCGGCCTGGTGCGATGACCCGTCCAGTGACGCGACGGAGACCTGCGACGAACAGGTCCGGTCCGCGCTCGACCGGGCGCTGGATTGGATCGCCGAGCGGCATGGTGAGGACCCGACCGCCTGGCGTTGGGGTGACGAGCATTTCGCGGCCTTTCCCCACCAGCTGTTTTCCCGCATCCCCGGGGTCAGCGCCCTGGTCGACCTGGCGATCCCGACGGATGGCAGCGAGTACACGGTCAACCGCGCCGGCACGCGCATCGCCAACCCGGTCAATCCCTTTGTCGACTCGCACGGGCCTGGCTTTCGCGCGGTCTATGATTTGTCGAACCTCGACAACTCCCTGTTCGGCATGGCGCCCGGGCAATCGGGCAATCCCTTCTCGCCACATTACGGCGACCTGCGCGAATCCTGGCGAGACGTGGAGCTTTTCCCGATCGCTGGCGGCCCGGAGGAGCTGCGGCGCACCGGGTTGGGAACGACCACCTTGAGGCCGGCGGAATGATCCCATGACCGACCTGCCGGTGACCTTCGAGGACGTGCAGCGCGCCGCGGCCGAGATCGGCGATCACGTCATGCGCACGCCTACCGTACCGGCATCGGCCCTGACGGACCTGGCGCCCGCCGCCCTGTTCTTGAAACTGGAAAACCTGCAGCCCACCGCCTCGTTCAAGGTGCGCGGGGCGTGCAACCGCTTGGCGGCGCTTACCAGCGACGAACGAAAGCGGGGCGTGATCGCGCTGTCCGCCGGCAACCACGCCCAGGGGGTGGCCTATCACGCCAGACGGCTGGGCGTGCCGGCGACGATCGTGATGCCGCGCTTCACGCCCTTCAACAAGGTCGCCAAAACCGAAGCGATGGGCGCGGAGGTGGTGCTGATCGGCGACAATCTCGACGACGCGCGCGGTTACGTGGCCGACCGGGTCGCGAAAGACGGCTTGGTGCTGGTGCACCCGTTCGACGATCCGCTGATCGTGGCCGGACAAGGCACCGTGGCTCTGGAAATGCTGGCCGACGCGCCGGACCTGGATATGCTGGTCGTGCCGATCGGCGGTGGTGGCCTGATCGGCGGCATTGCGATCGCGGCCAAGGCATTGAAGCCCGACATCACGATCATCGGTGCCGAGGCCGCACTCTACCCGTCGATGGGCGATGCGCTGGCCGGCCGCGAGGCCCACTATGAAGGCGCGACCATCGCAGACGGCATCGCGGTCAAGCGCCCCGGCGACCTGAACCGCCAAATCGCCGCCGCGTTGGTCGACGACGTCCTGCAGATCGAGGAGGTGGACTTCGAACGCGCGGTCAATCGGCTGCTGGCCGACCAGAAGCTAATGGTCGAGGGGGCCGGCGCGGCGGGCATCGCGGCGATCATGACCCGCCCGGACCTGTTCGAGGGTGCCCGCGTCGGCACCGTGCTGTGCGGCGGCAACATCGATCCGCGCGTGCTGTCCTCGGTTTTAATGCGGGGCCTGGCCAGAAAGGGCCAGATGGTGCGCCTGCGCATTGGCATCCTCGATGCCCCCGGCGCCCTGGGTCGCATTACGGGCGTCATCGGCGAGAGCGGTGGCAACATCATCGATGTTTACCATCTACGCCTGTTGTCTGACCTGCCCATCAAGCGCGCGGAGATCGATGTCATCGTCGAGACCCGGGACCTGCCTCATGTTCAGCGCATCGTCGACGCGCTGAACAATGCGGGCTTCGAGGCGCGGCTGCAGACTTCAGTCAGCGGCTGAGGCCATCGCGAGGATGGCCGCGCGAAGCTGGTCTTCGGAGGTGACCGGCCGATCGAACCAGCAGCGCACCACCGCATCGCCAAGAACCAGATCCATGCCCTCCGGGTCGACGTCCGCCAGCCACCAGGCCCCGGGGTGAGAGTTCGGACGTCTCTTGGCTATGGTCTCGAGTTCCGACGCATGATCTCTGTTCAGCCGGACGACGATATCCGCGCCGGCCAAAGACTTTTTGTCGATCGTCCCATTAGACAGAACGTCCGTCGCCTGCAAGGCATAGGCCTTGCCGAAACCCGCGTTGAGCGACGCGCGCTCGACCGCCAGCCGCCAGAAGGTGAAATCGCCGAAGTCGATGTAAAGCGCGGCCTTGGGATGGCGCGCCAGGAAGCGATGCCGCAATACCGGATCGCGCGTCCCACCGTCGACGGGCGCCGCCCTGCCGATCACGGTAATGCGCGGATGCGCCAATGGGTCGCCCTTACCCGGCTCGCCCAGCAGCAAAGAGCAAACCGGGCTCGCCTGAAGTGCGGTCGCGTGCGTAGACAGGCTGGACATCAGGATCACGGGCGCCCCCGCAACATCCGGTACCACGGCGACGCGGCTGGCGAGCGGCACGCCCGTTTCCGGCTCAAGCGTCGCCAGTGCACCGTACCGAGCGGTGCGCACCAAGGTCTTCGCGATCCGCCGCGCCTCGTCGTCAACCGACCGCAGGACGTCCGGTTTCCGCTTCATCCTCGAACCCCCCAAGCCGTGATACTCGCGACCGCGCCTGAAGGGCTTGCAGGCGGCTGAGCCTGTAGCCGTGTCGATGGCCAGGCGCCCTGGGGGCTTGAGGTCGGTCGGTCAATCGGGTTTGATGTTTGTCGAAGCGCTGCCAATGCCCTCAAACTGGCGGCGCCCGGCAGGAGATGGGATTGACAGGAACGACAGACCACGCCGTTGACCTCTTTGCCGACTACGATGCGGACCGATTTTTTGATGAGTTGGTCCGCCCCGCCGACGGAACCGGGGGCTCGCTGACCGGCCTGATTAGACGGCGATTGTGCGAGATGGGCCTGGACACCCTTCATGAGCGATCTCAAGACGCTGAAAACGAGCTGTTTAATCTTGGCATTACGTTCCTGATCTATACCGAAAACCAGGCGGTGGATCGTATCCTGCCGTTCGACGTCATCCCGCGCATCATCACGCCGGACGAATGGCGTCACCTTCACGACGGCACGGTTCAGCGCGTGACCGCGCTCAATCGGTTTCTGCACGACATTTATCACGATCAGCATCTGTTCAAGGACGGAATCGTCCCTGAAGATCTGGTCCTGGGCAATGAAAACTACGTGCCGGCCATGAAGGGGCTGGCCGTCAAATATGACAGCTACGTCAACATTCTCGGCATCGACCTGGTGCGCGATGCGGAAGGCACCTTCCGCGTGCTGGAGGACAATTGCCGCGTCCCCTCCGGCGTATCCTACGTTGTGGAAAACCGGCATCTGATGCAGCGGGCCTTCCCCGACCTGATGTCCGATATCGGCGTCAAGTCGGTGACCGACTATGGCCGCAAGCTGCACGAGGCCTTGTGCGAAATGGCGCCCGAAGGCGTGCCCTATCCACAAGTCGTGTTGCTTTCGCCCGGAACCTACAACTCGGCCTATTTCGAGCATGTCTTCTTGGCCCGCGAAATGGGCGTGCCTCTGGTTGAGGGCTCCGACCTCGTGGTCGAGGACGACAAGGTCTACATGAAGACCATCACCGGGCTCTCACCGGTGCACTCCATTTATCGGCGGCTGGGCGACGACTTTCTCGATCCCGAGGCGTTCAATCCGGAGAGCCTGTTGGGCGTGCCCGGCATCATGCGCGCCTATGCCAAGGGCAACGTGGCCCTGGCCAACGCCGTCGGCACCGGCGTCGCCGACGACAAGGCGATCTATGCCTATATGCCGCGGCTGATCAAATACTACCTCGACCAGGACCCAATCCTGGAGAGCGTGCCGACCCATATCTGCCGTGAACGCGACGGCCTGCAATACACGCTCGACCATCTCGACGAACTGGTGGTCAAGCCTGTCGGGGAAGCCGGCGGCTATGGCATCGTGATCGGCCCCAAGGCGACGGAAGAGCAGTTGGACGCCTGCCGCGCCTCCCTCTTGGCGGATCCGTCGAACTATATCAGCCAGCCCCTTGTGCCCCTATCGGTTAGCCCGACATTGACCGAGGACGGCATCGAGCCCCGGCATGTTGACCTCCGCCCGTTCTGTATCACCGGTCAATCAAGCTGGGTGCTGCCTGGCGGCCTGACACGGGTCGCCCTGCGCAAAGGCTCGCTGATCGTCAACTCGTCCCAAGGGGGCGGTTCCAAGGACAGCTGGGTGCTGGAGGCATCATGACCGGTCGCCTCGCCCTTCTGTCGCGCTACGCCGAGGCCGCGTTCTGGATGGCGCGCTACATCGAACGCGCGGAGAACCTGGCCAGGCTTATCGATGTGCACGAGACCTTTGCCAGGGACTCACGCGGCACATCGAGCTGGGCGGCCCTGATCCAGCTGAATGCGGACGGCGGGCGCTTCACCGATCGCCATGGCGTCGGTCGGACGGACGCGGAAAACGTTCTGCACTTTTATCTGTTGGATACGGACAACCCGAGCTCGATCAGATCGACGGTGCGCATGGCACGCGAGAACGCGCGCACCTTGCGACCGCTGATCAGCACCGAGATGTGGGTGCAGCTCAACGTCTTTTACAATCGCATGCTGACCCTGACGGCAGCCGATATCACGACACCGAAGCTGAGCCGCCTGTGCACGGCGATCAAGGAGTCCTGCCAGGTTCACACGGGCATCGTGGAGGGAACCTTCTATCGCGACCAGGGCTGGTACTTCTATCAGATCGGCCGGTGTCTGGAACGGGCCGACCAGACCAGCCGGCTCTTGGACATCAAGTATCACACGCTTTTGCCGTCGATCGATGACATCGGCTCGCCTCTGGATATCAGCCAATGGAACACCTTGCTGCGCTCGGCCGCCGGGTATCACGCTTTTCGGCGCGTCCATGCCAGGGGGCTGAATCCCAACGACGCCGCCGGCTTCCTGATCTTCGACGAGGCGTTTCCTCGCTCGATCTGCGGCTGCATCAACCAGATCGCGGACCTGATGACCGAGTTGAAATCGCGCTACGCGCTGCGGGCCGGCAACGGGGCGATGGAGCGGCTGGACGAGATCCAAGCGATTCTCTCCACGCGCACGATCGAACGGATCGTCGCCAAGGGCTTGCATGAGTTCCTCGACGCGCTGCAAACCCAGCTAATCGCGCTGACCAGCGATCTCGGCGCGGCCTTTTTCGGCCACGACTACGTGCCGGCGCCCGAAATTGCGACAGTCGAGGCCTGAGCCAGATCATGTCGGTCATCAACAGCGGCGAGACCAAGCTTTACCACTTCTTCCGCTCCGGTCCGACGCCCTGCCCGTACCTGCCCGGCCGCATCGAGCGCAAGCTGTTCACGCGATTGCCGGACGGCGATCTTTCAAAGCTTCGCGACCAGCTCTGCGGCTCCGGCTTTCGGCGCAGCCACGACATCGTATATCGGCCCGTCTGTCCCGGGTGCACGGCGTGCGTGCCGGTGCGCATTCCGGTTAGCGAGTTTCTCTGGTCCCGATCGATGCGCCGGATCGTGGCGAGGAATGCCGATTTGAAGCTCTCGGAAAGCAAGGCCGTGGCGACGGCCGAACAGTTCGACCTGTTTTCGCGCTATCAGATGTCGCGCCACAGCGACAGCGACATGTCGCGCATGACCGCCAACGATTTCGCGGCGATGATCGAGGAAGGCGCAGCCACGGCGCGCCTGTTCAACCTGCGCGACGCGGAAGGCGCGCTGATCGGGGCGATCCTCGCCGACCGCCTGGAAACCGGCTTCAGCGCCGTTTACAGCTACTTCGCGCCGGGTCACGAGCGCCGATCGCTCGGCACGCTTCTGATTCTCGATCTCGTCCGCTTGGCGCGCATCGAGGATCGGCGTCACGTCTATCTCGGCTACTGGATCAATGGCAGCCCCAAAATGGACTACAAAACGCGCTTTCGTCCCCTGGAGCGGCTGACCCCGGGCGGATGGCGGCGGATTGACGCACAGCAGCCGGCCGCGACCGTCGACCGCAGCCCATAGCCCCATTCCGGAGCCCGCGTCGCGTTGCGTTTTCGCGATGCCCAAGTAAAGTGGCGCCTTCAAACAGGGCGCTGTTCAGCGGCGTACCGGATAGGGGCACTCAACCCCGATAACCCACGCCGACTTGGCGCCGAAGCGGCGCCTTGAAGGGAAACAGGGAGGCCAACATGTCAACGAATCGCAGATCCTTCATCAAGGGTGCAGCGCTTGGCGGTGCCGGCGTCGCGGCAACGGCCGCATCCAGCTTGCCGGCACCGGCGATCGCGCAAGAACGCCGCGAATGGCGCATGGTCACCAGCTGGCCGCGAGGCCTGCCGGGCGTCGGCACCGGCGCCGAACGGTTGGCCGAGCGTATCACCACGATGTCGGAGGGCCGGATCACCGTCGAGGTGTTCGCCGCTGGCGAACTGGTGCCGGCCCTGCAGGTTTGGGACGCGGTGTCGGACGGCACTGCCCAGCTCGGCCACGACGCCTCGTACTACCATATCGGCAAGACCGAGGGCGCGGCGTTCTACACCGCCTTCCCTTACGGTTTCACCCCGGATGAGATCACCGCCTGGGTCACCTATGGCGGCGGACAGGAACTGTGGGACGAGCTTTACGAACCGTTCAACCTGCGCGGCTTCCTGGCCGGCAATACCGGCGTGCAGACCTTTGGCTGGCTGCGTGAACCGATCAACAGTGTGGCCGATCTCGACGGCCTGCGCTTCCGCGCACCCGGCAATCAGGGCCGCGTGCTCGGCAAGCTGGGCGTCACGGTGGTGGTGCTGCCGGGCGGTGAGATCTTCCCGGCGCTGCAGGCCGGCACGATCGATGGAGCGGAATGGATCGGGCCCTACAACGACCTTTCCTTCGGGCTTTATCAGGTTTGCCCCTACTACTATTTCCCCGGCTATCACGAGCCCGGCTCCGCCTTGCAGATGACGGTCAACCGCGAGGAATATGATTCGCTGCCCGGTGACTTGCAGCAGCTGCTGCGTGTGGCGGCGGAAGCGTCCAACAGCAACATGACGGCGGAGTACAATGCCTATTCCGGCCCGGCACTAAGAACGCTGGTCACCGAACATGGCGTGCAGTTGAACCCGCTGCCCGAGGATGTGCAGCTGGCCTGCGGCGAGGCGTCGAACGAGGTGTTGAACGAGGTGTATGAGGACGGCGACGACATCACGCGGCGGATCATCGAGAGCTATTTCCAGTTCCGTCGCGACGCGGTGCCGTGGTCGCGCATCGGCACCCAGGCCTATCTGAACTCGCGCCTGCTGCCGTTCGCCTACGAGATCACGACCGGCTGATCGGGCGAATCACATAGCTCAGAAGAAGGGCCTGCCATGTGGCGGGCCCTTTTTTGTCGGCGCTCGCCCTATGGTTGCAGCAAGATGTGCGCCTTTGGGGCGATTCCCACAACGCCAAGTGTTGCGATTCCGCAACAGCCGGCAATCAACGATGCGGACGCCGTCAACGGCCGGACTGGGTCAATTTCGGGTCGAAATCGTGGCGCTGGCATAATTATCTTTATTTTTCAAAGTGTTGAGACCGGCAGTCAAGAGATAACGCGGCTCCTGCTGGTTGAAAGGTGGCAAATCCAGGACAAGCAATCCGCTTGCACTCTCATTCATGTCTGTGTCTTATTCCGGCATCTTTACCTGCGGGAGGCATGTGCCTTGCCGCTGCTGAGGGGACTCGACAATGCTGACTTCTAATGCGCCGTTCCGTTCTTCCACGACAGCTACTTCCGCTGATGCACGTAATCGTTTTGGCTTGCGCCACTGTGCCGCGAGCCTGCTGACCGGTGTGTCGGCAGCCGCGTTGGTCTTGACCGACGAGGCGAAGGCCCAGGACTTCGAGCCGTGGGGCAGCGGCTTTGGGGCAACCGACTTCGAAAACGCCGGTGCCGGTGCGGAGATCTGGATCCCGTTCGCCCAGGACGCCGACAGCGTTACCTTTGGTTTCGCGGGCGGCCAGGCCTTGGTCGATGGCGACGGCTTCCTGGATGTCGGTGTCGGCCATCGTTGGCTGAACAGCCCGGATCTCGGCTTCGGCGTGAACCTCTCCATCGGCTATGGCGAGAGCGAGAACAACGCCAACGCACTGCGCGGCACGGTTGGGGCCGAGATCTTCTCCGGCAACTGGGACGCGAACATCAACTTCGAATATGTCGAAGGCGACGAGCAGCAGACGGCCGGGGACCGCATCCTGGGCCCGGGCGAGATCATCGTCGAGGTCAACGACATCTGGATGGAGACCGATCTCGCGGGTCTCTCCTTCGAGAACGCCCAGTCCGGCTTCTACGGCGAAGTCGGCTATCACATCTACCAGTTCGACGCGGCATCCTCGATCGATCTCGACCTGCGCCTTGCCGCCGGCGGCTACTATTACTTCGCCGCGGACGAGGAAACCCAGTTCGATCAGTTCGGTATTCCCCTGCCGAACGTGGACTATGACGATGTCTATGGCGGCACGCTGGGCGCGGAGCTGCGGTACTATGGCCTGGGCGGCGTGCCGTCGGGCACGTATCTGTTCGTCGACGCCTATGGTCAGTACGACAATCAGGACGATTGGGGCGGCAATCTGAGGGCCGGCCTGGCGATCCCGCTTGGCGGCGCCGAGGGCCCGCCGGTCAGCCCGATGCGCGAGCGGCTGCGTGACCCGCTCAACCGCCGTCCGATGCAGTTCAACGAGCGCGAGATCGGCCCGCGCACGATCATCGAGGACGTCTACAGCCCCTTCAACTCCGAACCGCTGCTGGAAGACCGGATCATCGAGAGCGTTTGGTTCGCCGATTCCGGTGGAACCGCCGGCAATTCCGGCGCCGAGGGCGACCCGACCACGATCGACGATGCGGTGGAGCGGTCGCAGTCCGATCCGTTCGCGGGCAATCCAGACATCATCGTCGTTCAGGACTCGCTGGACGTCACCGGCCCGGGCATCGACCCGGATGCGGACGGTCTGGAAACCGAGGGCTTCACGCTCACCAACGGTCAAATTCTGCTCAATGCCGATAGCTCGATCGGCCTGCTGGGCGCGACGACCGGCAATTTCGGCGTCTACACCCCGACCGACGATCCGAGCGTGATCTCCAACGGCGGCCGCGCGACCATCAACGGCCCGGCGATTGAGGTTCCCGATGACAGCGAGATCGTTGCTGTCGCCGCCCTCGAGGAAGCCGAGGAGCTCGAGGCTTGGGAGTTCATTCCCGATGGCGAAAACACACTGATCACCACGTCCGACGATGTCGAGATCATCGGCGTCGGCGTGACGTTGGGCCGGATCGGCATCCTCGCTGACGGCGTGTTCAACAACCGCTTCGAGGACGTCGAAGTTAGCTACATGGCTGACTTTGACGAAGCGTTCGGTCGCAACGGTACCGACGGCGGCACAGCCGGCGCCGACGGCATCGACGGTGACGATAACAACGGCGACAACGGTATTCTTGACGGCGCCGACGGCACAAACGCTGGCGACGCGGAGTCCGGCACCGACGCCTTCGGTGGCAGCGGCGCCACGGGCGGAGAAAGCGCAAGTGCGAGCGCCTATGCGGCCGGCATCCACATTGTGGATTCCGACCGGATCTTCCTGGACAACGTCTACGTTCACAACGTCAAGGCCGGAGCTTTCGCCTTTGGCGGTGAAGGCGGCACGGGTGCTGGAGGCGGTGAAGGCGGCCTCGGTGGCGAAGCCAATGGCGGCGACGGAGTTTCCGGCGCCGAAGGTGGCACGGGTGCTGCCGGCGACGATGGCACCGGCGGCACGGCCGGCGGCGGTGACGGTGACGATGGCATCGAACAAGACAGGGCCGCAGACGGCACCGACGGCACGGACGGCGAGACCGGCGGAGTCGGCGAGGAAGGCGACGACGGCGATGACGGCCTAGACGGTGTAGGCGGCGAGGTGCTTGACGGCCAGGATGGCAATGACGGCAACGAAGGCCAGCGAGGCGAGGCGGGCGGCCCCGGCGGCGCCGGGCCTGGTGAGCCCCAGTTCCCGATTGATGGCCAGGACGGCACGACCGGCGCGGCCGGCGGCAATGGCGGCAATGGTGGCGATGGCGGCGACGCCAACGTGTCGCTCGACGATTCTGACGGTTCCACCGGCACGGCGATCGGCGGCGATGGCGGCGATGGCGGCAACGGCGCCAGTGGCGGCGCCGGAGGCAATGGCGGCAATGGCGGCAGCGCGGCCGTCGACATTACCGACACTGGCGAGACCGGCGGGTTCGCGTCGGGCGGCCAAGGCGGCACCGGCGGAATCGGTCCCGAAGCCATCGATGGCAAGAACGGCGCCGACGCGGTCGTTATCATCGTTGATGGCTCGGGCGATCCGGAGGCCATTGGTCTCCCCGGCGCCTCGGGTATCGGCACGGGCGGCAACGCGGCCAACGGCGATGACGGCAAGAACGGCAAGAATGTCGGCAGTGAGGGCGCCGAGGGCGACAACGGCATCACGGTTGACGGCACCAACGGCAATGGTGTGCCCGACACCGATGACGGCAAGGCCGGCAAGGCGGGCGCGAATGGTGACCCAAGCGATGATGGCATGGGCGGCAGTGCGGGCACCGCGGCCGAAGATGGCAGGAACGGCGTCCCCGTCGATACGGAAAACGGCAAGGATGGCGAGAACGGCCAAGACGGCACCGGCGGCTCGTTTGGCCAGACCGGCGGCCCCGGTCAAGCGTCGGGTAACGGCGGTGCCGGCGGCGTCGGCGGCAATGGCGGTGCCGGCGGCGACGGCGGCATCGGCGGCGATGGCGGCGATGCCGAGGCCTCCGCGGAGGCCTATGGCGTCCATGCCGTCAACTCGTCGAACATCGTCGTCACCAACCTGACCGTCGAGGACATCTCGGCGCGGGCTGGTGCCTATGGCGGCGACGCCGGCTTCGGCGCTGACTCCGGCAATGGCGGCTTCGGCGGCGACGCCAATGGCGGCAATGCCGGCGAGTTCGGCGGTGACGGCGGTACCGGCGGCAATGGCGGTATCGGTGGTGCCGGACAAGATGGCGGCGATGGCGGCGATGGCGCGACCGGTCAGGCCGGCGGCGACGGCGGCGACGCCGGCGACGGCGGTACGGGCGGCAATGCCGGGATCGGCGGCGATGGCGGCGATGGCGGCAATGGCGGCACCGGCGGTATCGGTGGCGACGGCGGTAACGGTGCCAATGGCCTGGCCGGCGGCACGGGTGGTGCCGGCGGCGTCGGCGGCACCGGCGGCAATGGCGGCAACGGCGCCGATGGCGCCACCGGCGGCAATGGCGGCGACGGCGGCGACGGCGGCGACGCGGTTACCGAGATATCCGGCTCTGATGGCTCGATCGGTATTGCCCAGGGTGGCCAAGGCGGCGACGGTGGCGACGGCGAGGATCTCGGCCGTGTCGGCGGTGTCGGTGGCGACGGCGGCGACGGTGGCGACGCTGGCAAGGGCGGCCTTGGCGGCCGCGGTGCTGACGGCGGCGACGGCGGCAACGGCAGCGAAGGCGGTGATGCCGGCGATGGCGGTGATGGCGGCCTTGGCGGCCAGGGCGCGGCCGGCGGCAATGGCGGCGTCGGCGGTGCCGGTGGTACGGCCGGCAATGGCGGCAATGGCGGCGTCGGCGGTGCCGGTGGCGACGCCGGCGATGGCGGCGATGGCTTCGGCGGCGGCGACGGCGGTGCCGGCGGCGTCGGCGGCGGCGGCGGCTTCGGCGGCAATGGCGGCGTCGGCGGCGACGGCGGTGAAGCCGGCGACGCCGGCGACGGCGGCGACGGCGGTTCTGCCACGGCCACGGCGATTGCGGCCGGTTTGGCGCTGGAAGGTGTGACGGGTGAGGACACCCGCATCGAAGGCGCCTCGATATCCGACATCTATGCCAGCACCGAAGCCTTCGCCGGGTCCGGCGATAGCGGCGGCGATGGTGGTTTCGGCGGCGACGGCGGAACTGCCGCCGGCGGCCTGGGCGGTAACGCCGGTGCCGGCGGCCTGGCGGGCGATGGCGGCATCGGCGGCAATGCCGGCGACGGCGGCAATGCCGGCGACGGTGGCGACGGCGGCACCGGCGGTACCGGTGGCCTGGGCGGCATGGGCGGCCTGGGCGGCGATGGTGCCGATGGCGGCAATGGCGGCGATGCTGGCAATGGCGGCGACGGCGGTGACGGCGGCGTCGGCGGCAGTGGCGGCAATGGCGCCGACGGCGGCGCCGGCGGCACCGGTGGTGCCGGCGGCACTGGCGGCGCGGGCGGCAATGGCGGCGTCGGCGGTGACGGTGGCGACGGCGGTGAAGGTGGTGATGGCGGCACGGCCGCCGCGATACTGGATACGCAGCCGGGCAGCATTATTCCGCCTCGGTTCCCAGACCCGTCTATTGGATCAATAGCTGTTGCGGGCGGCCCCAGCGGTAACGTGACGATCAACTTCGATGAAGGCGCAAGCGCCAGCATTGACTTGGGTCCGCAGCCTGCCGATGGCGGTGATGGCGGCGATGGCGGCCTGGGCGGCAACGCCGGCAATGGCGGCGATGGTGGCCAGGGCGGCCTCGGCGGCGTCGGCGGTGCCGGCGGTGCCGGTGGCAATGGCGGCGTCGGCGCGGCCGGCGGCATCGGTGGTGACGGCGGCAATGGCGCTAACGGCGGTGACGCCGGCCAGGGCGGCAATGGTGGTGCCGGCGGTATCGGCGGCGCGGCCGGCAATGGCGGCAATGGCGGTGACGGCGGCGATGCCGGCGCGGCCGGGTCCGGCGGCGACGGTGGCAACGGCGGCGATGGCGGCGTTGGTGGCCTCGGCGGCGATGGCGGCCAAGGCGGCGCCGGCGGCTTTGGCGGCGACGGCGGCGACGGCGGTGACGGCGGCGATGGCGGCAATGGCGGCGACGCCGGCGCGCAGAGCATCGCGGCCGGCGTGCTGGTCGGTGCCGGCACCGACGGGGTGCCCATCAGTGACATCGTGGTTGCCAACGTCCACGCCCACTCCGCGGTGATCGGCGGCGACGCCGGCTTCGGCGGCAATGCCGGCAATGGCGGCGACGGCGGTGACGCCTTCGGCGGCGAAGGCGGCAACGGCGGCATGGGCGGCCTCGGCGGCAACGGCGCCGACGGCGGTGACGGCGGCGACGCCGGCGCCGGCGGCAATGGCGGCACCGGTGGCGCGGCTGGCTTCGGCGGCGACGCTGGCGATGCCGGTGCCTTTGGCGCCACGGGCAGTGCCGGCAATGGCGGCAATGGTGGCACCGGTGGCAGTGGCGGCACGGCCGGTTCCGGCGGCAATGCCGGACAGATTGCCGGCAATGGCGGCACCGGCGGCGACGGTGGTGTCGGCGGCTCCGGCGGGGCCGGCGGCAATGCCGGCCAGGGCGGCGATGGCGGCGATGGCGGCAATGGTGGTACTGGCGGCGACGCCGAGGCCACAGTCGATGGCCTGTCGTCGGTCGCAGCAGGCAGTGCTGCTGGTGCGGGTGGCTTCGGCGGTGACGGTGCCACCGGCGGTGCCGGCGGCGACGGCGGCCAGGGCGGCACCGGCGGCTTCGGCAATGTCGGCGGTCGTGGCGGCAACGGCGGCAACGCCGGTGCCGGCGGCGATGGCGGCACCGCAGGAAGCGGCGGCAATGCCGGCAACGGCGGCGCCGGTGCAACCGGTGGCCAGGCAGGCCTGGCCGGCGCCGGCGGCGACGCCGGTGACGGCGGCATGGGCGGTACCGGTGGCAATGCCTCCGACGCCGGCGAAGCCGGAGCCGGCGGTATCGCCGGAAGCGGCGGGGTCGGCGGCCAAGGCGGCATGGCCGGTGCCGGCGGCGACGGCGGTGAAGGCGGCGAAGGCGGCACGGCCGGTCAAGCGGGCAATGGCGGCTTCGGCGGCGATGCCGTGGCCGACGTGATCGCCGGCGGCGTGGTTGGCCTCGATGGTGCCAGCAACATCACCGTCTCGAACGCCACGTTCACCGACATTACCGCAACGGCGGGCGCCACTGGCGGCGCCGCAGGCAATGCTGGCAACGGCGGGTTCGGCGGTGACGGCGGTGCGGCCTTTGGCGGCGACGCCGGCCTTGCCGGCGGGGCCGGCATGGGCGGTGATGGCGCCACCGGCGGTATGGGCGGCGACGGCGCTTCTGGCGGCGTTGGCGGCGGTGCCGGCGCCGGTGCCAGCGGCGGTGCAGAGGGCGAGGACACCCCGTTCCTCCGCTTCAATGACGCGGGCGGTAGCCCCGGCAATGACGGCGACACCGGTGGCCCCGGTGGCGACGGGACGGATGGTGATGCCACGCCGTCCGTCGGCGGACCTGGCTCGCCCGGTACGCAGGGCACCAACGGCGGTACTGGAGCGTCCGGCGTGGATCCGGCCGACGGCACGGGTGGTACCGGAGGTGGCGATGGCAACGATGGCACCCCGTCGACTACCGACGAATCGCTGATCGGCATCGCCACCGCTGTAGGCGGCAGTGGCGGCACCGGCGGTGCCGGTGGCGCCGGTGGAGCCGGCACCGGAAACGGTGGCAACGGCGGCACCGGCGGCGACGGCGGCAATGCAACCGCGTCGATCGGTGAATTCGGCGGAGGTATCGCTGCGGCCGGTGGCCCGAGCATCCAAGACAACATTCCTCTTGGTGATTTTGGGTCAATCGACATCGATCTCGGCTTCCAGGCGGCCGACGGTGGTGACGGTGGTGACGGCGGCGACGGCGGTGCCAACGGTTCGACCGGCGCTGGCGGCGAAGGCAACTTCGGCGGCCTGCCCGGCAATGGCGGCAACGGCGGTGCCACGGCGGCTGGCGGTGTGGCTGGCGGGGCCGGGCTCGGCGGTGACAGCGGTGCCGGTGGCGCCGGTGGCGGCGGCTTCTTCCAAGACGACTTGGTTGAGGGCGGGGCCGGCGGTTCCGCGGGTCTCGGTGGCGGCGTTGGTGCCAACGGCACAGCCACGGCATTCGGCGGCAACGGCGGCACAGCCGGCGCCGGCGGTGACGGTGGCGCGGGCGGCGACGGCGCGGTCGGCGGTGCTGGCGGCGACGGCGGCAACGGCGGCAACGGCACGACCGGGGGCATCGGCGGCGACGGCGGCGGTGCGACCGCGACAGCCAACGCCTTCGGCATCTTCGAGCAGTCGCCGGGCATCATCATCGATGGTGGTGGCAATGGCGGCGCCGGGCCGTTCGACGCGACAGCGACGGTTTGGGCCGGGACCGCAGGTAACAGCGGCTTCGGCGCCACTGGCGGGTCCGGCGGCACGGCCTTCGGCGGCGGCGGCTCTGAGGGCGCCGACGGCGGCATGGGCGGCGCTGAAGGAGCACCCGGCGAGGGCGGCGACCCTGACGGCCTGACTGGCGCGACCGCTAATCCTGGCCAAGTCGGTGCGCCTGGCCTCGATGCCGGACCGGGCCAACTCGGCTCAGACGGTGACCCCGGCCTCGACGGTGATGACCCCGAGGACGGCGCCGGTGGCCCGAGTGAGTTCACGGAAAATGAGGGCCTCGATAACCTCTCGCCGTAACGTCTAACGCCAACAAAACTGGGCCCGCCTCCTCGGCGGGCCCTTTTCTTTTGGCCTCATGCCCCAGCTTTCGGACCCGCGCGGCGGGCGACCCTGGCATTCGCCTTAAAAATGAGGCAATTCTGTTTACGGATGGGCTAAGTTAAGATCAGGGTCGTATCGTCGCCTGTGGATGCGACCGCCCTACCCGCTTCTCAACCAATGACCTGCCATGCCACACACGACGGACATCCGTAACAACGAACGGCCTGCGCTTCCATGACCGTACCCGTCGGCATCCTCGCCACCGGCCAGAATTTCGGCGAGCGCCTGGTGACCAATCATGACCTGGAGGCCATCGTCGACACGACCGACGACTGGATTGTCCAGCGCACCGGTATCCGCCAGCGCTATTGGGTCGAGGAAGGCACGGGCGCGTCTGATCTCGCCGTGCCGGCCTTAATGGCGGCTTTGGACGAGGCCGGGCTGACGCCGGACGATCTGGACGCCATCATCGTCACCACCGTGACGCCGGACACCATGTTCCCGGCCACCGCCTGCCGCATTCAGCAGAAGATCGGCGCGGCGAACTGTTACGGCTTCGACCTGTCGGCGGCGTGTTCGGGCTTCATCTACGGCGTGACGGTCGGTGCCGGCCTGATGTCCGACCCGGCGATGCGCTATGTCGCGGTCGTCGGTGTCGACGTCATGTCAACAATCATCGACAAGACCGACCGGGCGACCTGCGTGCTGTTCGGCGACGGCGCCGGCGTGGCCATCCTCGGACGGGTGGAGCCAGGCTACGGCGTCTTGGACAGTTATCATCGAATCAATGGCCAGGGCGGCGACGATCTGATCATGCCCGCCGGCGGCTCGAAGCTGCCGACCAGCGCGGCGACCGTCGCGGCCCGTCAGCACTATGTGCACCAAAATGGCGGCGAGGTCTTCAAGCACGCCATCGAGGGCATGGCCGATGCCTGCCGAGCGGTCTTGAACCGCAATGACCTGACGCCCGAGGATATCGACCTCGTGGTGCCCCATCAGGCCAATGTGCGCATCATCAACGGCGCCGCCCAGCGCCTGCAGATCCCGTTGGAACGCGTGGCCATCAACATCGAAAACCACGGCAACACGACCTCGGCGACCATCCCCAGCGCCCTGCACCAGGCCCGCCAGGCCGGCCGGGTGAAGGACGGCGACAAGCTGATCCTGACCAGCTTCGGCGCCGGCTACACTTATGGCAGCGTGCTGATGCAGTGGGGCGGTGCGCTGAACGGCCGGGCTTGAGGGTGAACCCGGCACGCCAGCCAACGCTGCCGCCTGCTAGCCTCGCAAAGTCAGCAGGTACTTGGTTGGGTTCAGGATCTCGTCGGGGGGCATCTGGTCAGACCGCCACTGTTTGTTGGCAATGGTGCCCGCCTTATAGGTCTCAAAATGAAGCATTGAAGCACCGCTGCCCAGTTTTCCGACGCGCGCGATCGATTGACCGGCAGCCACCTTGCTGCCGATCGTCAACCCGAACTCCTCCCACGATTTCCCTTCGACCTCGCCGTAGTTGATCACCACGCCGCCATCGGTCTGTTGGATCAGAGCGTACGTGCCGGAATAGAAATGGTAGTGATTGACGATCTCACCCGGCTCGCAGGCAACTACGACGTCGCCGTGCGAGGCAAAGAGATCAATGCCAACATGACGCCGCGCGCCATCGGCTCGACTTGCACCAAAGGCCCGTCCTGAACGGCCAACCACGTCGCCGGCGGCGGTACGGTACGCAATCTCATCGTGTTGCGGATGATCGGTGATCAGCGGCCACTTCGCGTTGGGCGATGAGGGGATGGAGAAATCGATGCCGGCTGGTTGATCAAGATCCGGCAAAGTGTTGTCGAGCATGGCTTTTGTCCCTTGCAGAAGGGCGCCGCACATGTGGCGGCGCGGGAATCGGCTACACGGACGAAAGCTGGCTGCTATGGCCCCGAAGGCCGCGTCCCGGCACATCCGGGACGGACATCCGCCGTCGATCTTTCGGAGTACTACCCCGGCCGGGATCGATCGGCTGTGGCGATTCCCACAATGAGGCCAAAGACGAACCACCGGCGTCGCCGACCAACCAGGACCCTATCGGCAAAAGGCCGGTGCTGAACGGCTGTTGCGCAAACTCAACCGTTAGTCCTCAGACTGGTGCCACGGCGCCTAATCGAACAAATTGTCGAGCCCATTGCCGCCGCCGGCGTCCCCGTCGCCGGCCCCTGCCCCGCCGTCGGACGGGCCGAACAGGTTGTCGAAACCGCCCTCGCCGGTACTGCCGCCCGAATCCAGCATTTCGTCAAGGCTCGGCCGGTCGACGGCGCTTAGATCCTGAGAGAAGATGACGTCCGGCAGCCAGGTCGCGATCTGGGGCGCGATGTAGAGGATCGCCATGGCGCCGATCTGAAGGCCGACGAAGGGAATGACGCCGCGATAGATCTGGGCCGTCGTGACCAGCTTTTGCGCCACGCCGCGCAGATAGAACAGGGCGAAACCGAAGGGCGGGGTCAGGAAGCTGGTCTGCAGGTTCACGCCAATGATGACGCCCAGCCAGATCGGGTCAACGCCGAGCTGGATCAACACCGGTGCCGTGATCGGCACGACGATGAAGATGATCTCGAACGTGTCGAGGAAGAAGCCGAGGAAGAACATCAGGCCCATGACGGCGATCACGGCGCCAAGCTGGCCGCCGGGCATGGCCGACAGCACCTGGAACACTACGGCCTCGCCATGCAGCCCCCTGAACACCAGCGCGAAAACCGACGCACCGAGCAGGATCACGAAGATCATCGAGCTGATCTTCAAGGTCGACTGCATCACCTGGTTCAGGATGCGGAGAGTGAACTGCCGCCTTGCCATCGCCAACAGGGTGGCGCCGACCGCGCCCACGGATGCGGATTCGGTCGGTGTTGCAATGCCAGCCAGGATCGAGCCCAGAACGGCGATGATCAGCAGCATGGGCGGGATGACGGCGATCAAGACCCGACCGGCCAGCCCCTCCCTCTCCTCGGCCGTCATCTCGAGTGCGGGACAGGATTCCGGTTGCGTGATAGACTTGAAAATGACCCAGCCGACATAGAGCAGAACCAGCATCAACCCCGGCAGCATGGCGCCGGCGAAAAGCTGGCCCACGGACAGCGGCTCGGGCGCGAAATTGCCCAAGGCCTGCTGGGCGACCTGGTTGGCGCCCTGCAAGATGTCACCCATGAAGATCAGCACGGTCGAGGGCGGGATGATCTGGCCCAGAGTGCCGGAGGCGCAGATCACGCCGGAGGCCAGCTTGGGATCATAGCCCGCGCGCATCATCGCCGGCAGGCTGAGCAGGCCCATGGTCACTACCGTGGCCCCGACGATGCCCGTGGAGGCCGCGAGCAAGGTGCCGACGATGACGACGGAGATGCCCAGCCCGCCCCGCAGGCTGCCAAAAAGCTGGCCCATGGTCTGCAGCAGCGTTTCGGCGATCTTCGAGCGTTCCAGCATCACGCCCATGAAGACGAACAGCGGCACGGCGACCAGGACTTCGGTGGTCATGGTACCGAAATAGCGCGAGCCGATGGCGTTGAAGCGGGTGAAGTCGAAGACGCCGAGCAAATAGCCCAGGGTGGCGAAAATCAGGGATGTTCCGGCGAGCGTGAAGGCGACCGGATAGCCGATCAGAACCGCGAAAATCGTGCCCAGGAACATCAGGCCGGCGAGAATCTCGCCAATCAGGATCGGATCCATGGCGGCGGCCGTCAGTGATCGACCATGTCGGGCGCGAACTCCTCGCGGCCGAGAAGGTAAAGGGTGCGGCGTGCCATCAACGCCAGACCCTGGAGCCCGACGACGAAGACGAACACCCAGATCACCGTCTTTAGCAGGTAGAGCTGTTCAATACCGCCGGGCTGGCTGGAGGTTTCCCGAATGGCCCAGGACGAGACAATGAACTGATAGCTGAAGAAGGCGACGACGAAGAGGAACGGGCCCAAGAAGATGATCGTGCCCAGAATGTCGATCCAGGCCTTTCGCCGGCCGCTGAGCTGGCCGTAGAAGATGTCGACCCGGACATGCACGCCGTGCTTGAAGGTGTAACCGGCGCCGATCATGAAGGCCATGGCGTGCAGCCAGACATAGGCCTCCTGCAGCCAGATAATGCCGGTGGCAAAAACGTAGCGCAGGACCACAACGGCAAAGCAGACCAGCACCGTGCCCAGCGTGAACCAGGCAATGGTTCGGCCCACCCACTCGTTCATGGCATCGACGCCGTGAACGAACAATTCCAGCGACCTCAACCAGCCACCTCCCCGGTGCATACTCGGGCCCGCGCCGTCTTCAGATCGCGGCTGCTTGGGCCTAACGCTTATGGTCTAGTCCATCCCATGCACCTTGGCCACAGCCAAAACGAGACCGGCGAAGACGCCGCAAGCCTGACTATCCGGCGGGCAGTCGGTCGAAGAAGTCGATGATCGCCGCGCCCGTCCCGGCCGGCCAGTTGTGCGGATAGTAGCGGCCGCTGCGGGTGCGGTCGAACGGGTGCGGGCACCAGATCACCGGCTCCGCCACGGCGCCGATCCCATAGCGCTCACACTGATAGCCTGCCGGCGTCGCCGTGGGCCAAGGGGTCAGGTCGGACAGCCCATTTTGAGCCAGGCGCGCCTCACGCGCAGCCTCGCCGGCCGCCACGGGCACAAGACGATCATCCGGGTGATGCATCACCAGCGCCGCGACGCGGCCGCGGCACCCTGGGACGCCGCCATAGCCGCCGCCGACGACGGCCACGCCGCGCAGGACGTCGCCTCGGGCGCAAGCCAGGCTGTTGACGAAGCTGCCGCCCATGGAATGCCCGACCGCGAAGATCTGGCCCTCATCCACGCAATAGCTGGCGGTCAGATAGTCGAGCAAAGCATCGAAAAACGCAAAATCATCTTCTGCGATTCCGCTGCCGCCATTCCACCACACGAAGCGGCCGGAGTTTTGCAGCAAACCGCGCGGATAGACCAGGATCGCCGGCTGATCGCCCTGCCCCTCCAGTCCATAATAGCGCTGGACCTGGGCGGCGGAGTTGGTTCGGCCGTGAAAGGCCAGGATCAGACGATGCGGGCGCGCCGAATCGTAGCCGGCAGGGAGCGCCACGATGAAGGAACGCTGCCGGCCGTCAACGCGCAGTGTTGGCGTGCCCGCCGGCGGGGAATAACCGCAACCGACCAGATCGGCCGAGGTAACGGGCTCCTCGCCAGGTTGCGGCCGCCGGCTTGGCAGCGGCACGGTCGCAACGCCAGCCGATGCAGGCGGCGCGGCCTCGGCCCGAGATACTTGCGTAATGATGGGCCGATCGAGCGGCAGCGGCACGTTGGCCAGATCCTGACCTGTCGCCGTGCCCAGCACCACGATCGTGGCCAGGGCAAGCGAAACGGCTTTCAGGAACGACGATTTTGGCCTCATGACAGTTGAGACTATAGCGGGCCCTACGCCGGCCGGCACCGGAAACAACGGTGAACGTCGCCTCGAATTTGATACGCTCCGTGCGCGACTGCGGCAGAAGACAAGAGAGGAGACCAACCATGTCGACGCTCAAGACCCAACGGACGGACGCAAGCGTCGAGGACTATCTGGCAGGCGTGACATCGCACCGTCGCCGCCGAGACGCGACGACCGTCCTTGAGATGATGCGCCGGCTGACCGGCGAAGAACCGAAGATGTGGGGGTCCAGCCTGGTCGGCTTCGGCAGTTACCGCTATCGCTACAAGAGCGGCAAGGAAGGCGAATGGTTCCTGACCGGCCTGTCACCGCGCAAACAGGCGCTGACGATCTACATCATGCCAGGCTTTTCCGAGTTCGATCAGCTCATGGGCCGGCTTGGCAAGTTCACGACAGGCAGGAGCTGCCTGTACATCAGGAAGCTTGAGGACATCGACATCGACGTGCTGGAGACGCTGGTCGAACAGTCCGTCGCGGCCATGAAGGCAAGGTACGAAGCCTGATCCGGCACCCACTACCGCTTCTTCAGGTGTCGCGTCGTGTCGAAGATCGCTTCGAGCCGTTGCATGCGCTCGCTGGCATCCGCCCACAGGGCCTCTTCGACCGTGGCGATCATCGCCTCCACCAGAAACAGGGTCGCGACGGAGGAATCCCAGGCCGACGGCACCTCGATCCTTACGTTGAAGGCATGTTTGGCCACCGCCGCAATCGGCGACATCCATTGGTCGGTAAACAGGATGATATCGATCCCGCGTTCGTTGGCGAGCGTGGCCAGCTCAATCAGATCCGTCTCGTAGCGCCTGATATCGAAAATCACCAGAACGTCGCCCGGCTTCATGTTCAAAAGGCTGTGCGGCCACAGGCTGGCGGAGGTCTGCAAGAGAAAGACGTTTTCGCGGATGACCTGAAAATGGGTGAACAGGTAGTCCGCCATGGTGTGGGTTATCCGGCCGCCCGCGATGTGGATCGCGACATCCCGGTTTGCGAGCAGCGCGCTCGCATCGTCAAAGGCCTTCGGGTCGATCTGGGCGACGGATCGGCGAAGGTTCTCCTGAACAGCGTCGGCGAAACGGTTCAGCATGTGGCTTTCCGGCGCGCTCGCGGCCCATTTGTCGTGCTTCGATATCGGATTGGACAGCGTGGCCTTAAGCTCCGCGCGCAGCGCGCTCTTGAACGCCGGAAAGCCAGCAAAACCCAGCTTCTTCGCCGTTCTTAGAACGGTGGGTGTTGAAACGCCCGCCGACCGCGCCAGAGAGGTGATGCTGACCAAGCCAGACACAGGATAGTTCGCCATCAAGGCATCCGCCAACTGCCGTTCGGCCTTGGTCAAGCTGCTGAAACGTTCTCGAATACGCTCGGCGATGGTCTGGGCAGGGTTTTTCGCGGTCGATGGGGGCATGAGCTGACAATGCGGTCGCAACGTTAATGGCACCGAAACTAGGCGGTTCGGCCGCGCTTGGCGAGTTTTGTTACAATTCGCCGCGTTGTACGGATATTGTCAGGCCGCCGCATCTTTGAACATTTGCACACGGACGAGCGGAGGGAACAGGGATGCAGGATATCGCCGTAAGCGCAGCCAGCCTGCTGGCTGGTCAACCCTCGCCCTTTGAGTGCACCAATCCGTCCGGTCGGTCGGACATCTTACTGATCTGCGAGCATGCCGGGCGCCAAATGCCGGCCTCGCTGGATTGGCTGGGGCTCGCGCAGGAACATCGCAACAGCCATATCGTTTCCGACATCGGCGCCCGCGAACTGTCGATTGAGCTGTCACGACGGCTGGACGCCGCACTGGTCATGCAGCGGTATTCGCGCCTGGTATACGATTGCAACCGGGATTGGGGTGCCCTGGACGAGACCCCCGCCGCCGTCGACTTTATCGAGGTGCCGGGCAACCGCGATCTGACCGAAGGCCGGCGAAGAAGCCGGCGCGACGCTGTCTACGGCCCCTTCCGGGACGGCACGCACAAGGTCATCGACCAGCGCATGCGCGATGGTCGCAGAACGGCGATCGTCACGATCCACAGCTTCACGCCCGTGTTCAAGGGTCGGGTGCGGCATCTCGATATCGGCATCGTTCATGACACCGATAGTCGCCTGGCCGATCTGATGCTGGGCAACTGCCGGCCGGCGAGAGCACTGGATATCGAACGCAACGAGCCTTACGGCCCCGATCGTGGCGTTACCCACACATTGAAGGTTCACGGCATCGCGCGCGGGCTGCTGAACGTGATGATTGAAATCCGCAACGATCACCTGATGGAGGCAGCCGGCCTGGCCTTCATCGCCGACCTGATGGCGGATTGGATCTCGACGTCGGTCGACAAGGCGTTTTTACTACACGAGCAGGGCCTGCCTCACGTTTCTGGAGGGGCCCGCTAGCCCGACGCCGGAGGCCACAGCCGATGCCCAAACGCCAGGGCACTGTCACCTATGCACAAACCAGCGCCGACTATTTCCAGCGGCGCGGTCTGGTGCGGCATGCTGGTGCCTGGTCGCTTTGGGCGCTTGGCGTCGGCGCGGTCATCTCAGGCGACTTCTTTGGCTGGAATTTCGGCCTGGGCGTCGGTGGCTTCGGCGGCCTGGCGATCGCGACCCTGATCATCGCGATCATGTATATCGGCATGTGCTATTCGATCGCCGAGATGAGCCCGGCACTGCCCCATACCGGCGGGGCCTATTCGTTCGGCCGTACGACGATGGGCCCCTGGGGCGGCTTCATCACCGGCCTGGCGGAGAACATGGAATATGTGCTGACGCCGGCCGTCATCGTGGTCGGCATCGCCGGCTATATGGGCTCGATCAGCGACGATCTGTTCGGCGTTACCCTACCTAACTGGGCCTGGTGGGCGATCTTCTACGCCATCTTCGTTGGCCTGAATGTGCGCGGGGTCGCCACGACGTTCCGTTTCACCATCTTCATCACCTTTCTGGCGTTGGCCATTCTGGCAGTCTTCTGGATCGGCGCGATCCCCCATTTCGATTTTGACCGCTGGGCGTTGAACATGGGTTTCGACGGCTCGGAACTGCCAGAGGGCGGCGGACCGTTCCTGCCTTTCGGTATCGACGGCGTCATGGCCGCCCTGCCCTTCGCCATCTGGTTCTATCTGGCGATCGAGCAACTGCCGCTGGCGGCGGAAGAAAGCCACGACCCTAAGCGCGATATGCCCAAGGGGCTACTCTACGGCATTCTGACCTTAATCGTGGCCTCAGCCCTGACGTTGTTTCTGAACGCCGGCATCGCGCCCGGAGCGCACGCCGTCGGCCAGGCCAGCGATCCCCTGTTCCTCGCCTTCCGGACGATCTTTGGCGACGGCATCGGCTCGTCCTTGCTGGCCCTGGTCGCGGTCGCCGGGCTGGTCGCCTCGTTCCACACCATCATCTACGCCTATGGCCGCAACATCTATTCGCTCAGCCGCGCCGGGTACTTCCCCAAATGGCTGTCGATCACCCACGGCACGCGCAAGACGCCGCATGTCGCCCTGATCGCGGGCGCGGTGCTTGGCTATGTCGTGTGCCTGATCCTGGAGTTTGGCGGAGACATCTTTGGCGACGTTCCGGTCGGGGCCGTGCTGCTGAACATGGCCGTGTTCGGAGCCGTCATTGCCTACATCATGCAGATGATCGCCTACATCCGCCTGAAGAACGTGCCGAACGTCGAGCGGCCTTACGTCAGCCCGCTGGGCAAACCCGGGGCCTTCGTGGCCGGCGTCATCGCGGCCGTGACCCTGGTCTTCCTGTTCATCAATCCGGACTATCGACCGGGCATCTATGGCTGCGCGATTTGGTTCCTGGCAGGGTTGGCCTATTTCGCGCTCTATGCCCGGCACCGCATGATCCTGTCGCCGGAAGAGGAGTTTGCCGTCGATCACCGGACGGGCGGCACCTGACGGGCAACGCTGGCATCCGCGTGCCCGGTCCGCTTCAATAGCCCATCCCCAATCCAGCGAAGGGACCGCGATGTGCCTGGCAATCTGACCGTCACCGACCTTGAACAGCAGGTCGCCGCCGGCGTGATCGACACGGTGCTGGTGTGCTTCGTTGACATGCAAGGCCGCCTGATCGGCAAGCGGTTTTCCGCAGCCTATTTCGTGGCGACTGGCCATGCGGAAACCCATGGCTGCGACTATCTGCTGGCCAACGACATCGATATGGAACCGGTGCCCGGCTACAAGGCGGCGAACTGGGAAAAGGGCTATGGCGATTTCGTCATGAAGCCGGACCTCGCCACCTTGCGCCGCATCCCCTGGCTGGAGGGCACGGCGCTGGTCCTGTGCGACGTACTCGACCATCACAGCCACGAGGCGGTGCCCCACTCCCCTCGTGCGGTCTTGAAGGCGCAGCTGGCGCGGCTGGATGCGCTGGGCATGCGCGCGATGATGGGCTCGGAGCTGGAGTTCTATCTGTTCGACGACAGCTATGACACCGCACGGCGCAAAGGCTATCGCGACCTGGACACCGCCGGCCACTACATCGAGGACTACCACATCTTCCAGACCAGCAAGGAGGAAGGCGTCTTGCGGGCGATCCGCAACGGCCTGGAAGGCGCCGGCATCGCGGTGGAGAACTCCAAGGGTGAATGGGGCCCCGGCCAGGAAGAGATCAATGTGCGCTACGCCGATGCGCTGGAGATGGCCGACCGGCACGCGATCCTGAAAAACGGCTGCAAGGAGATCGCGCACGGGCAGGGCAAGGCGATCTCGTTCATGGCCAAATGGCACCGCGACCTGGCCGGCAGTTCCGCGCACATCCATCAAAGCCTGTGGGACACGGGCGGGGAGCAGCCGCTGTTCCTGGACCGCGACGCGCCCGCCGGCATGGCCGACCTCATGCGGCACTTCGTGGCCGGACAACTGGCCCATGCGCGCGAGATCACCTGCTTCCTGGCGCCGACGATCAACTCTTACAAGCGCTTCCAGGTCGGCACCTTCGCGCCGACGCGGGCGGTTTGGAGCATGGACAATCGCACGGCCGGCTTTCGGCTGGTCGGCGAGAACAGTAAAGCGATCCGCATCGAATGCCGGATCGGCGGCGCGGACCTGAACCCGTATCTCGCCTTCGCGGCGCTGATCGCGGCCGGTCTATCGGGTATCGAGCAAAAGCTCGATCTCGCTGAACCACATGTCGGCGATGCCTATCACGACTCGAACCTGCCGGAGGTGCCCAAGACACTGCGCGAGGCCACGCGGCTGCTGGATGGTTCCGCCATGTTACGCGCGGCCATGGGGGACGACGTGATCGATCACTATGTCCGTGCGGCGGTATGGGAACAGTCGCTGTTCGATAGCCAAGTGACCGATTGGGAACTGCAACACGGCTTTGAGCGTTACTGAGATGACCGAGGCAAGCCTGACCGCTAACTGGTCATACCCCACCGAGGTCCGCTTCGGCCCGGGCCGAATTGCCGAGCTCACGGATGCAGCTCGGTCGCTAGGCATCGCGCGACCGCTGTTGGTGACCGATCCCGGCATCGCCGGACTGCCCATGTTTCGTCAGGTCGTGGACCGCTGCCGGGAGGCTGGGCTGAACACAACCATCTTCTCCGACCTGAAAAGCAATCCGATCGAGCGGAATGTGCAGGACGGCATCGCGGCCTTGAAAGCCGGCGACCATGACGGCGTGATCGCGTTCGGCGGCGGCTCGGCCCTGGATGTCGGCAAGGTGATCGCCTTCATGGCCGGCCAGACACGGCCCATCTGGGATTTCGAGGATATCGGCAACTGGTGGACGCGGGCCAACGCTGAAGCGATCCTGCCGATTATCGCCGTCCCGACGACGGCGGGCACCGGGTCCGAGGTCGGGCGGGCCGGGGTTATCAGCCAACCGGGCACCGGCGCGAAAAAAGTCATCTTTCACCCCAAGATGATGCCGTCGATCGTCATCAGCGATCCCGAACTGTGCGTCGGCCTGCCGCCGTCGCTGACCGCCTGGACCGGGATGGACGCGCTCGCCCATTGCCTGGAGGCCTATTGCGCGCCGGGCTTTCACCCCATGGCCGACGGCATCGCTGTCGAAGGCATTCGGCTGGTCAAGGAGCACCTGCCACGGGCCGTGGCCGAGGGCAGCGATATCGAGGCGCGGGCCGGCATGCTTGCCGCCGCGTCGATGGGCGCGACGGCGTTCCAGCAAGGCCTGGGCGCGATCCATGCCCTGTCGCACCCGATCGGCGCGGTTTATGACACCCATCACGGGCTGACCAACGCGGTTATTATGCCCTATGTCCTGGCCTTCAACCGGCGGGCCATCGCGGCCCAAATGGCGCGGCTGGCCGGCTATCTGCAGCTTGCCGATCGCTCCTTCGACGGTGTCATGAACTGGGTGCTGGCGCTGCGGCAGGAGCTCAAGATCCCGAACACCATCGCCGAACTCGGGGCCCAGCCGGATCGGTTCGCGGAACTGGCTTCCATGGCCATTATCGACCCGACGGCGGCCGGCAATCCCATTGCGCTGGCGGAGGAAGACTGTCGCCACCTGTATGAGGATGCCTACGAGGGCCAGTTGCGCTTCTGATCGGCCATTGCTTCCAACCAATGTTCTTGTTATGTTCTATTTCGAGAACTGAGGGAGATGCGCGATGGCTGGCTTCAAGCGTCAGGTCCTGGTTGACGATGCGGCGGAAACGACGACCGTGTCGCTCTGCGATCTATCGAGCCGGTCTGCGACGGTATTTTGCCTCTGCCAGCGCTGCGGCCACGCGGCCATGGTGGATGCCGGCCAGCTTGTGGGCCAGCTTGGGCCCGACATGCCGGTCGCAGAGGTTGGCACGCGCATGCGCTGTCGAGGCTGTGGGTCCAAGGACGTCGCGACCCAGCCAGGCTGGGCCCCGTCCGCTGCCAGTGAGGGGCCGACGGCCGTCGGACTGGCGGCGGCGAGCTGAAACCTGGCAGCCGAAACTCCGGCTGAATCGGCGTCAGCCAGGCTTCGCGATACAGCGGGCCCGATAGGCAAAAGCGGTCGCGGCGCCGCTGTCCAGGGCCGCTATCCTGTGCCGGGCCAGTCCGACCCAATCGCAGCCCAGCGGATTGCGTTGGGCCGCCGGCAGCCGCCAGTCCGCCGGCCGCCCCTGCCCGTCGGTTGCAAAGTGTTTCGCCAGCGAGAACGATGTTTCGAACACGGTTCCGAGTTGATCTGGTGGCGGGCCGACACCGCCGTAAAGCCAAGCCTCGCTGGCATCGGCGGCGGCATCCGTGCGCCCGGTCCGCATGCCGTAGGTGAAACGATGCATGTCCTGTGGCGCGGGCCCGTAGCCCCATTTGGCGACCCAGCCGCGGCGGAAGGCGTCCAGTTCGGGGTTGAACCAGACACGTTCCAGATCCTCGGCCCGTTCCAGCCCCAGAAAGTCGAAATGGCTGAACGGCGGCGCGGCCTCAGCGTCGTCGACGATCCAGTTTGCGTAGTGCCGAATGCCAGGAATCGCGTTGAAGAAGGGATTATCGACCGCGCGCAGCCAATCCTCATAACCGCGCGCGGCCGCGTCCGCCGCCGTTTGATAGACGATGAAGAGCACGAGCGGGCTGCCGGCAAGGGATCTCGCCTGCTCGGTGCCGGCTGAAGAAGCGCTATCCGACATGTTTTGCACCCATCCTTGCTGAAAGAACCCTCATACGGCCTCGCGTCGACAAAGCTCCGTCAAGGCCTCGGCGCACCGGTCCAGAGCATCGAACTGCTTGTAGAAATCCAGGCCGGCCGCCTTCATCAGCTGGTGGCCACCGCGACAGCCAAAGTTCCATGTGTCCCCTTCCGGATTGACCTCAAGCACCCAAAGCCGGCCGTCGCTAACATCGCGAACCATGTCGATACCCAGGACAGGCAGGTCCGCGAACGCCGCATGGGTTCGGCGGCCGAGATCGAGCAAGTCTGTCTCGTTGGCGAAGGTAATCCGGCAGCCGCGCCCCGTCGCGACCACAGATGACCCGGTGATCTTGCGCTGGCCCTGCCCGTCATGCTTGTACCAGGGTTCGCGACCGCCATCGTAGCGCAACGCCAATATCGGCGTTCCGAAGAACGTTTTGACCCGATAGGAAACCGGCACGGGCCCGGTGTCGATGAGGTGTTGGACAAGCATACCGGCACGGCGCCCGGGATTGTCCTCCTCCATCGTTTCCGGATCCTTGTACCGAACTCGGCCCGTGCGCTTGACGCGGACATAGGCGCCACGTGCGCCGCGATCCGGCTTCTCGACCACATAATCGCCCCAGTCCACCGGGTCGAGCCTGGTCTCGGGCGTGACCAGCGCCCATTGCGGCACGGAAATGCCCGCGGCCTCCAAAACTCGGTATTGGTCGCTCTTGCTGCCCCTGCGCCATTGGCGGAACACCTTGCCGCGCAGGCATGGCGTAAACTTCGCCCGATGGAACTCCACCGACACCGTCGGCCGCCCCGCCGCGCTCAGCATCGTCCACGGATGGGGACGATCGGTGGCGAGCACCTTGACGGCAATATCGGATGTGTTGGCGTGGATGCGCTGCGCGATGGCATCGAAATCCGACCGAAACAGCATCTTCGGGAAATAGTGAAGCAGGAGATTCTTCTGGCCCACGCCTTCTCTCCGTTTCGACATGCCGGCGGGTCGTGGTGACGCCGCCCCTCGTCAACTTGCCGGCCAACACGCTTGCATCTGATCGTGAGCGCCAAGCGCCCGTATCGCCGCCCTTGGCATTCCCTTCGTCCTCTTCGGTGTTCGTTCCGCTGGTGACCGCCCGGAAATCGGACTGGAAGCTGTCTTCGGGTATCAGCCAAACCGCCAATCGGCAAGCCGCCGCTTCGCGGTCGTTCTGGCGCGACTGCCGATGTCGCCGAAACAAGATGAAAGCCCGGCCGGCAAATCGACGTGGCGCTTTGAGGTTGATACAACAGAAATCCGTCAACCAAAGTTGAGGCATGTGAGTCTTGCCGACCATACCACGCCCCTCCCTCCGCCCGCTCAAAGTGCGCTTGCGCAAGGCGCGGGACGAGGCACTTGCCAAGAAGGCTCCCAAGGCGCGGGAGCAGAGCAAGGCAACGTTCATCGGCGTGACGGGAAGTTCCGGCAAGTCAACGACCGTTGCCTTGCTCGCCCACATATTGGCGGCCCATGGCCGCGTCAAAACACAGCTCAAATTCAACGACCGGCGCGCCACGCTCAAGACGCTGGTGCACGGGTCACGGCACAACGACTACGTGGTTCTGGAGCTTGGTATTGGTGGCGAACAGCCGATAAGGCCGGCGGCTGAGGCCCTTCAACCCGACATTGCCGTCGTGACCATGGTCGAGCTTGAGCACAAGTCGGAGTTTCGCAGCAAAGAGGCCGTGGCGGCGGAAAAGTCCGAACTGGTGGCCGCCTTGCGTCCGGGCGGCATGGCCTTGCTCAACCGAGACGATCCTTTGGTCATGGGGATGGCGGACAGGACCGATGCACGCATCGTCACGTTCGGCCAATCCGAAGAGGCGGACTTCCGGGCGACGGACATCACGGTCAGCTTTCCGGAGCGGCTGTCATTCACGGTGAACTGGGCTGACGAGAGCCTGGCCGTGACAACCAGATTTGTCGGCGCCCACTTCTGGATGCCCACCCTTGCCGCCGTTGCGACCGCGCTAAGCGTTGATGTGCCCCCCCGACTGGTTGCCGAACGGGTCGCAACGTTCGAGCCGTTACTGGAACGGTGCGGCGTCATCACCGTAGAGGACGGACCCGCCTTCATCCTGGACACAACGAAGGCGCCCTGGCACTCGGTCAAACTCGCCTTCGACAGTGTGCAGCAGTCTTCCGCGGTCCGCAAACGCATCGTCCTGGGGCACATGTCCGATTTCGCCGGCAGCGATCAGAAGTACCGCAATGCCTACCGGCTGGCCCGCGAGGCCGCCGATCAGGTCATCTTCGTCGGCCAGCATGCACACCGGTCCAAGGCCAGCCAGGAAGACCGCGACCAGGGCCGGTTCGTCGAATTCAGAACACCCCAGGACGCCGCCACGCACATTCGCGACACCGCCATTCCGGGTGAGGTCATCCTGCTGAAGGGGTCGGTCGACCTCCATCTGGAGCGCATCGCGCTGTCATGGATCTACAACGTGAAATGCTGGGCGACGGCGTGCGGTCACAACTCGGGATGCTTGGATTGCGGTCGCTACGAAAGCTCGTTCGACTGGCACAAGGGAAGAAAACGACGCGGCCGCCTGAAGCGCCTCTGGCAGAAGAGTCGCCACAAAGACCCGTTGAACCGGCCGATCCGCTAGACCGCGCACCCGGCAAGATCCGGAATGTCCCGCGCGGTGCCCAAGCCCTTCGACGGCCCTCGCCATAGCCGTACGGCATGCGCCCGATGGTTAACGCGCATACCGGCGGCGCGATGACAAAGGCATCAGCGGCTATCGGATTCAAATCGTCAAACGGCGCAACTCACCCGCTCTGCTGCTTGCCGATCAGCCCATTTCATCGATAACGCTCCAACGACTTCGCTTTTCCCGTCCAGTCACGCGCCTTAGACCGTTCTTGGCCATAATCTTCAATCTCTTCTGGTGATACCGACGGCGCAGCCGCCGCATGGCGGGGTGGTCGATCGCGCCGTGGGCCTCTGCAGAGTTCAGGATCAACGGCGCCCATTCCAGTCCTGATCGACGACCCATGCCAATGCCGATGTCGTTCAGATCGAGCCCGTCGGGAAACGATGACGGGATCTCGTTGCCGGTCGCGATGAAGCACAACATGGACCGGATGCATTTCTCACAACGACAGCAGTTGCGATCGTGATCGTAGTAGTGAAAACAGGTCCGCAAGTCCGCCAGCGCCTCTGGATATCTTGCCAGCAGAAACGCCTTGTCGGGTCGCTTAAACAAGCCCTCGTCGTTTCGAATCTCCATCTGGCCGCCGGATAGGAACGGGTCCAGAAAGGGGTGGCTGCCATAGATCTCGTAGCCGTGCGAATAGACGGCGACCGAAGACCCCAGCAAACCAACATCGAACCGTCCACTGAACAGAGACATGCAAGACGCCAGCCATGTCCCGTGAGTTACGAACTGCTTGCCCACGATGTCCGAAATGTTGGTGTCGACCACCGCCATGGGCAGATTTCTGCGGCCGCTCATGGCGCGCATGCCGGCAACCAGTGCCGCCTTCGTTTCCGTGGTTAGGTCCTCACGTGCCATGCCAGGGAGGAACATGGTTGCGCCCACGGAGTAGGCGGCCTCTCCCGCGTCGCCCGAAATGTTTCGGTGCAGAGCCAAGAGAGAATCCATGCCGCCACTGAATGCGAGAATCGCATTGGGTCTCGGGCCGAAATCGCGCTGGATGTAGTCGCTGATCGCTTCGACCTGCAACTCGAAAGGCCGAAACATGTGCGGTGCGGCACGAAACCACGCGCTCTGATAGTCAAGAATATTGCGCAGCAACACGCGGCTGATCGTGCCATGGAGCCGTAGCGTGCCACCCACCTCCATGGCCGGGAAGAGTGCGGCGATCAGGAACGGATCCGCTGTCGTCAGGTCGGGTACCTCGAACGGGGCGTCGACCGCAAACCTGATCTGCTGCGTGTGTTCCGACCCGGCCCTGCGCGACACGCGCAGCGTCAGCGTATGATCGAGCCGCCCTTCCCCGTGACGGACCGTTTCGATGTGCGCGTCGACTACGCCGCTGGCATCGTGGTTCCTGACGAAGCCTGGCCAGGCGAGATTGGTTGAAATCACGGCCGATCACTCCGTGCTGGTTGAGCCCAGCAATGCCCCACCATACGGCCTGGTTTGGTCCATGTCAGCGGTACCTTCCATTATCCCAGTTTCGTACCTATTCCCGGCAGCGTCGCCAGGGCGTCAACTCCCCTGGCTAACCGGCAGGCGTCGCTTCTCCGGTTCGACAGACTTGCAGGCGACGGACCGAGACGACGAGCTGCCTGTGATCTCGTGACGACGCCGGCACGGATGCCTTGGACCCAAGCGGCAATCCAACCGTCACGCGCGTTGGGAAACGGTGATTGCCACACCCTCCATCCCACGGTCCGGGGCGCTTCGGCCGATGGCGTACCGAACACCCAGCCCCGGCGGGCCGAGACCGTTCACCGGCGTTGAGGTTCCGTGCTATTCACGTGGCTCTGACGACAACGTCTTAGGCCATGGAATCGAGTGCCGGTGCATTTAGGGGCTCGGGCAAAGTTTGGGGTCCAGCGACCGTGACCAAGAATTCTGCAGCTAAGCCCATGCGCGCTGGATCACGGCTATCGGGACACGCCGATCCGTTGGTGCGCCACCTCCGCCCGTCCGAGGTGGGTGGATTGGCCGAGCTTGAACGTGCCTCGTGGCCGCGTTCGCTGCAGGCGTCAGCGGACAAAATCCGTCACCGGCTGGGTCTCGGGCATGACTGCATCGTCGCCGAAGTCGGCAACACGCTCACCTGTGCGGCGTGCTACGTTTTGACCTCACAATCGCCGTTCGAGGAGACCGCGTTTCCAACGGACTTCGCGTCGTTTTCATCGTTGCCGCGTACCGAACCGGTGATGTCATCTTACGCCTACAGCCTTTGTGTAAGGCCGGAATGGCGAGGCCACCCGACCGTCTTCCGCGTTCTGGACCGCCTGCTGGAGGCCTCGCGCGCCGCCGGCGCCCGATACCTCGTGGCCGATGGGCGCTGCCCCTCGTTCAACGGGGTCGCGGAACAAGGTCCTGATCGTGTGGCTCGCAACCCAGACTTTCGATCAAGCATCGTCAGATGGCAGGAGACCGGCATCAGGCCATCAGACCAGGCGCTGATCGCCGACCCGGTTTTACGCTTCTACAAGCGCTATCTGCGATGCAGGTTTCTGCATCTCGCACCCGACTTTATTCCGGAGGACCTTGCGTCCGGCGGCTTCCGCGTGATCTTCGCCGTGGATCTCGGCGCGCGCCATGGGTGACGTCTCGACCGCTACCGGCATCGATGCCGCCCCGTTCGACCCTTTCGCCATTGCCGGTCGGGAGGACCGATATGCCGTGATGGCGGAGTTCCGGTCGCGCCGTGGCCATGCCTACGGGCGTCCGCCTTATCCGGAATTGGACCGGGCGCTTTACGTTTTCACCAACGAGCTGATCCACAGCGCCCTGAAACATCCCGCCCTGCTGCAGGCGCCGCCCGGCGACTATGATGAGGTACGCGAGACGCTGACCCAACACGCCGTTTGGGAAACGCTGTCGAAGTCGGTCTTGCTGAACGACCCGCCGCAGCATGAAGCGTTGCGCCGGCCGATGACGGAGTTCTTCAGTCGCCGAAACATCAACCGTCTTGAAGCCTGGCTGCAAGGCTTAGCCGACGATCTGATGGCCGAATGCCTGCGCGCGGGGCGTTTCGATATCACGCAGGATTTTGCAGTACCGTTCGCGGTCGGCGCTCTGTCGCGGGTTCTCGGTTTGCCGATCGACGATCCGTGGCATCTCAAGCGCCTGACGGCGCCGCTCAGCAACGCCCTCGACATGCGCCGCGATCCGCTCGGCGACGAGGTGGACGAAGCCTGCATCCAGATCATCGAGATGATCGAGGACGGCATTCGCCGTCGCGGGCCGTCAGACACGCCGTGCCTGATCGATGTCATGGAAGACCTGGTGGCGCGCGGCGCCTGGACTCGGGACACACTCATCGGCAACTGCGTGATCTTCTATTTCGCCGGCCAGGAAACCGTTGTCGACTCACTCGGCAGCCACGTGCTGGCCCTGAACCGTTTTCCCGCACAGAAGTCCCTGCTTTCGTCCCGCCCCGACCTGACGGGCCGGGCTGTTGAGGAGCTTTTGCGCTTCGAACCCCCGGTTCAGTATTCCGGTTTCCGTATTGCCGCCCATGCCACGAGACTGCACGGGATCGACATCGCGGCGGGCGAAGCCGTGGTGCCGGTCGTTGCCGCCGGCAACCGCGACCCGGCGGCCTTCGACGCGCCTGAGGAGCTCGACATCACGCGCACGGCACTGCCGCACATCTCATTCGGTACGGGCATTCACATCTGCCTGGGCATCCACCTCGCCAAGCTTGAGCTCAAGATCGCGCTGAAAACCCTCTTTCAAAAACACCCGAACTGGCAGCTCACCGGCGATCAGCCGGTGCGTCGGCCGGGCGTGCTGTTCAACGGCTACACGTCCGTGCCGGCGCAGGCTGTCTAGGCTTTCGGCAACACAGTGACCAGCGTCCTGTCGGACTGTCCTGGCACAAGCATCCAGAACCTTGTCTTGACGCTTGGCAGCCGAAAAGCCTAGCCAGATCAGTGCCCAGCGGATCCCCGTTGTCTCGGCAAGATCCGCCGCACGGGCCGGATCAAGGACTTCAGATAGCCAAGCGCCACGCGACGCCGATGCCGGCGATCGGCCGTGCGCCGGACGGCCGCCATGACGTTGGCATGCGCCTGCTCAATCTCCGGCGTCGGGTGTGACCTTGCGCCATCACGCGCACCGGCCTGGATGCCGGCGGCGGCTTGTAACCGCACAAAAGCGTCTTGCATACGCAGAGCGTCGGCCATGTGGTCGAAGTCGTCAAAACGCGAGCGCGGTTGAGAGACGAGCGTCGGGTTGGTGTTGATCTCAAACACTTGGATACGGCCGTCGACAATACCGTAGTCCATGCGTCCAAATCCTATCTCGGCGGCCTCAAACAACGGACGGACGACCTCTGCGTGCGGATTGGTCATCTGGAAATCCTGATCTTCACGCCGCGTGTCCTCGTCCCCAACACGCGGATCAAACTTGACGAACCAGTGATCACCGAACTCGCAACTCTGAGGGAAGATCTCGTCGCCGAAGCGAAAGACCGCGTACTTGCGGTACCTGCCGTCCGCCCCCGGCTTCGCCGAAAACTCGATGATCATCAAGTCGCTTGTATCGCCACCGCGTTTGAGCTGGTCTGCCATTGCCGCTTGAAGTGACGCCCAGTCTTGCAGGAGATCGGGCGCGCGTCGGCTGGTCCCGCGCTCGTTGCGTATGAACACGGGGAATGCCATGTCCGGCGTCGCTTCGTCGAACCGATAGACGTTGAAGGCGTTGACGCCCCGCAGATGCAGATCTCGCAGCAGTTTGAAGCGTCCTGCGCTGCGTGTCGGATGGTTCAGTTGCATGACACCATCGCCGGTCGAAGCGATGCGGTCTCGCAGCTCTGCGGCGCGCTCTGCCTCAGCGTCGGTCAGCCGATCGAAATCCGTCCAGATAACGACGTCGCCAGAATGTGGTGTCAGCACCTCCAGCCGCTCATAGGGCAGAACACGCATCGTGTCATCCAGGACGGGACCATAATAGCTGAGCAGGACGCCGACAGTGTAGGCGTGCCGGGCTGTGCAAATGTAGTAGATCATGGCAAAGACGAGACTTGAGACCCCATGTCCAAATTCAATGCGCTCTCAACGCTGGGTCGACCGGTGATCACGGCCGAGGGGACCATCTGCACGTGACAGGCAATCGTCTGTTGACCCGCGAGATGAACTTTGGCGCCGCAACGTGGCGGCACTTGACGGCGTTTGCAGCAATATGACGTCATCGAAGGCACATGATGCTACGGGCGATCTCGGCGAATCTCTCGATACGCCAACAACCTTCCTTATATCAACTTCAGCGATTGCACCGAGACCGCGAACCGGCACATGTCGAAGCGAGAGACCGCGGACCGACCGAGAGGATGACGTGAAACCAGCCATCGTCGAGCACCTGCCGGAACTGACTTCCCTCCGGCGGGATCTTCACGCCCATCCCGAACTCGGGTTCGAAGAGCACCGGACGGCGGACCTGGTCGCTGAAAAGCTCGCCGCCTGGGGCATCGAGGTCCATCGCGGCCTCGGCCGAACGGGGGTGGTCGGTACCGTCAGGGCCGGCAGCGGCGATCGGGTCATTGCGCTGCGCGCGGACATGGATGCCCTGGCCATGCCGGAACTGGCCGATCGTCCCCATCGATCGACCCATCCGGGCAGAATGCACGCTTGCGGCCATGACGGTCACACGACCATGCTGCTTGGCGCGGCCCACTATCTTTCCAAGAACCGCCAGTTCGACGGCACCGTTCATCTGATCTTTCAGCCCGCCGAGGAAGGTCGCGGCGGCGCACGCGCGATGGTCGAGGACGGGTTCTTCGACCGGTTTCCGGTCGATGCGGTCTACGGCATGCACAACATGCCCGGTCTGGCGCCGGACCAGATCGCGGTGGTACCCGGGCCGCAACTGGCCTCGTCGGACAGCTGGGAGGTGATATTCGACGGCATCGGCACCCACGGCGCCAAGCCCCATCTCGGCCGCGACGCCATTGCCGCGACCGGCCAGTTCCTGACCGCCCTGAACACCATCGTCTCACGCCAGGTCGACCCGCTGCACGCCGCCGTCGTCAGCACCTGTTCGATCCAGGCCGGCGACCCGGCGGCCTGGAACGTGATCCCCGATCAGGTCACGATCCGGGGCACGGCGCGCGCCTATACGGCGGAAAACCGCGACCTGCTGGACCGCGAGATCGGCATCCTGGCCGAGGGCGCGGCGAAAATGCTGGGCATACGGGCCGATTACCGCTTCATCCGTCGGATCGCCCCGGTGGTGAACGATACAGCCGCGACGGCCGGCGCCCGCCGCGCCGCCGAGGCCACGGTCGGCGCCGACAAAATCATCGACGACTTTCCGCCCAGTACGGCCGGCGACGATTTCTCCGTCTTCTCGGCCGTGGTGCCCGGCGCCTATGTGTGGGTCGGCAACGGCCCCGCGGAGGATGGCGCCCTGCACCACAACAGCCGATACGACTTCAACGACGACGCGATCCTGACCGGCGCCAGCTATTGGGCCAATCTGGTTGAACTGGAACTGGCGCTGAACGAATGATTGAGAGGATAGCGACATGCAGATGCGGGCAGCTCAGCGCGACATGCGTGGGCGAGCCCGTCAGGGTCTCCGTCTGCCATTGTCTTGAATGTCAAAAGCGCAGCGGAAGCGCCTTTGCGACTCAGGCGCGGTGGCTTGATGCGAATGTTACCCTCTCCGGCGAATTCTCCGTTTGGGAACGAGTTGCCGATAGCGGTCACCGCGCGACTTACCGGTTTTGCCCGGTTTGCGGGTCGACGCTTGCGTACGTTATCGAGGGCTGGCCCGGCGTAACGGCCATTCCGGTCGGCGCCTTCGCCGACCAAGGCTTCCCCGCGCCGCGCTTTTCCGTCTATGAGCATCGAAAGCATGCTTGGACGGAGGTTCATGGGGACGACGTCGAACACTCATCAGACCCCAGCATTGCCTACACTCAGGGCAGGCTAAGCCAGGGTGACGAAGCCTAGCGCCCGTTGCGTTGGGCGTGCGGAAGCGCGAGCACGCCTGGATTTGGAGCTAGTCCGACGGTCAACCGCCCACGATGTGGCTCACCACCTGGTTCATTGAGGTCTCCGCCGTGACTTCGTCGGCGATGATCTGGCCCTGGCGCAGGGCGACGATGCGATCGGAGACGGCGAAGACGTCCGTCAGGCGGTGGCTGATCAGGATGACGGCGATGCCTTGTCGCTTCAGTTCGCGGATCAGATCGAGCACATGGTCGACCTCGCGCACCGCCAGGGCCGCCGTCGGCTCGTCCATGATCACCAGTTTGGGCCCGAAGGTCAGCGCCCGGGCGATGGCGACCGATTGCTGCTGGCCGCCGGACAGCACCCCGACCGGCGACAGGACGGACGGCACGCGGGCGCCGAGGCGCTGCAACATGCGTTCGGCCTCGGCGACGATCTTCGGCCGGTCGATCAGGCCGGGGATGAAGCCAAACAGCATGCGTGTCGGTTCGCGGCCCAGGAAGATGTTCGAGGCCACGTCCTGCTGCGGCGCCAGGGCCAGGTCCTGATAAATCATCTCGATGCCGATCGAGCGGATATGGCCGGGCGTGTCGGAGGTGACTTCCTGGCCGTCGAACCGGATCGCGCCGCCATCCGGCTGATAGATGCCGGTGATGGTCTTCATCAAGGTCGACTTGCCGGCGCCATTGTCGCCGACCAGGCCGACGACCGACCCGGCCTCGACCGACAGCGTCACGCCGCGCAGCGCCTCGACGGAGCCGAAGCGCTTTTCGATGCCGTTCAGTTCCAGGAGGCTCATCGGGTCACGACCTTGCGATTGAACTGGTCCAGCCAGACCGCGAAGATCAGCACGGCGCCGATCGCCATCTGCTGATAGTAGGACTGCACGGCCATCAGGTTGAGGCCGTTTTGCAGCACGCCCATGATCAAGGCGCCGATCATAGTGCCGAAGATGCTGCCGCGCCCGCCGAACAGGTTGGTGCCGCCGATGATCGCCGCCGTGATCGCGGTCAGCTCGTAATTCAAGCCGGCGGTGGGATCGCCCGCGTTCACCCGGGTCATGAAGATCAGTCCGGCAATGCCGGCCATCAGCCCGGAAAAGGCATAGAGCGACCGCCGATGCCGCTCGACCTGGATGCCGGTCGCGCGCGCCGCCTGTTCATTGTCGCCGATGACCAGCGTGTGCTTGCCGTATTTGGTGTGGGCAAGGATGTAGTGGGTGACGACCGCGACCAGGAAAAAGATGATCACCGGCATGGGGATGCCAAACGGGCGGCCCTGGCCGAGATAGACCAGTTCCGACGGCAGGCCGTAGATCGCCTGACCGCTGGAGATGACCAGCGCGAGGCCGCGGGCGATGCCCAGCATGCCGAGCGTCACGATGAATGCGGGGATCCGAAGCCGGGTGATGAGCTGGCCGTTGATATAGCCGGCGGCAAAACCGGCAAACAGGGCGCCGACGATGCCGAACGGCCAGGGCAGCCCCAGCCGATCGACCAGAAAGGCGCCGAACACCGCCGACAGGCCGAGCACGGAGCCGAGGGACAGGTCCAGGCCCGCCGAGGCGATGACATAGGTCGCGCCGATCGCCAGGACGCCGATCGTCGCGGTGGCCAGCAGAATGTTGAGAATGTTGCTGGTCGACAGAAAGAAGGGCGACAACAGCGTCATCACGATGCAAAGCACCACCAAGACGACAAGCGACTCGATGCGGAAGTAAAAGCGGTTCTGGCGCGGTTTCGGCGCCGCGTCAGGGGCGGTGGTCACCGTCGAAGACTCTCATGAAGAACAGCGAAGAAGAAGGGCCGGCGGAGCGGATCACGCGCCACCCCACCGGCGGCCCGACGTTAGCGGACGTATTGCAGCATGGGTTCGCTGCCTTCCTCCAGGATTTCCTGGGTCAGCACCAGGGTCGGCACTTGGATGAACTCCGGCGTCTCCTCGCCGGCCAGGACCGCCGACGCGAACTCGACCGCTTGCGCGCCCACGAGATAGGGCAGCTGGGCGACCGACGCGTTCAGCCTGCCTTCTTGGATCGACTCCACGGCATCGCTGTTGCCATCGACACCGACGATCACGATGTCGTCGCCGACACCGGCCGCGTAGGCGGCCTCGACGGCGCCCAAGGCCATGCCGTCATTGGCGGCGAAGATCGCGACCAGGTCCGGATTGCGGGTCAGGATGTCATTGGTGATGTTGGCGGCGCGCCCCCGGTCCCAATCGCCCGGCAGCGAGGCGACGATCTCCAGCCCCGGCGCCAGTTCCGCCAGCCGGTCGGCAAAACCTTGCGCCCGGCGCTGGCCGGTGATGTTGCCGGCCAAACCTTCGATGACCAGCACCGGCCCGGTGGCATCTTCGCCCAGCACAGTGACGACATACTCCGCCCCTTGGGCGCCGGCCGCGACATTGTCGGACCCGATGGTAAAGGCGATGTCGACCCCCGCCTCTTCGGCGATCTCACGATCGAGATTGCCGTCCAGATCGACCACGGGAATGCCCATCTCCGTCGCGCGGCTGAGGCAGGGCAGCAGAATGGTGGAGTTGATCGCCGCCGTTATCATCACGGCCGGATCACGCTCCAACATGGTGTTGCAGACATTCAACTGCGGCTCGGCGGCCTGATCGCTCTCAACCGCCTGCAGATAGTATTCAACGCCGATCGTGGCCGCGCCGTCGCGCACGCCTTCCTCCATCGCGCCCCAGAACGGGTTCGAAAGGGTCTTCATCAGGACACCGTAGGTCTGGTCCTGGGCCATGGCCGCGGTCGAGGCGCTGGCGACAAGGCCGGCGGCAACCGCCATCAACAGCTTGTTCTTCATGGGTCCTCTCTCCTCCCGGTTTGGTGGCCGTAATGGCCGTTGCCGGCGTGATGCCGGCTTCATGAAATGGTTACCGCCATGGAGCGCAAGGCGCCGACGGTCTCGCGCTGGGCGCGCTTCAGGCCAACGGGCGGCAAGCCTTTCAGCATCAGTTCCATGTCGCCGAGCAGCAACGTGCCCATGCGTTTGAAGACACTGTCCAGCGCGCCCGCCCGATGGGCCGAGAGCAGCAGCCCGTCTATCTCGCGCACGCGGTGACCAGCCGGCATCGGTTCTTGCGGAAACACGTCCGTCGCCACGAGGATGTGGCCGCGTGCGACCGCGTCCAGCATGGCGTCGAAGTCGACGACACCGGCACGGCTGACCAAAATGAACTTGGCGCCCTTCTGCATCGCCGCGAACTGATCGGCGCCCAGAAACCCTTCATTGCTGGCCGTCACCGTGGCGAAAACGAAGATGTAGCGCGACGTCGCCAGCACCTCGTCGAGCGCCGCCGGCCGGCACTCCTCGGCCACCAGCACATGGTCCGGCAACCAAGGGTCGTAGACCTTAACCGGGCAGCGAAATGGTTTTAGCAAAGGGCGAAAAGAACGAGCCAGATCGCCGTAACCGATGATGCCGACCGGGCTGTCGAACAACAGCTCCGTATCCGCATTGCTCTCCAGCCCGAAGATCTCTCGGCCGGCGTGGAAATCGCGGTCGGCCTTCGTAATGCCGCGGCCGAGATCGATCGCCATACCCAAGGCCATTTCGGCCACCGTCTCGGTAAAGACCGGACTAACCGACAAGACGTGGATGCCGCGTTCGAAACAGGTGTCGTAATCGATGTTGCCGGTGAAATTGCCCTCGACGTTCAAGACGGCTTTCAGCTTCGGCGCGCGCGCCAACCGCTCACGAGGCAGATCGGTCTGGCCCAGCACAAACACCGCCTCCGGCAAGGTGCGATCGACCTTGTCGGCCGGCATCTGCTGTTCGTCGCTGGTGACCAGATCGACCAGCGTGTGCAGCCGCGACAGGCCCGACGCGGTGAACATCAGATCAAGGCTGCGCGGCCAAGGATCGCAGATCGCGACCGGCTTTTGCATCGTCTCCCCTGCCCGGTGGCTCGGCCGCACGGCCGTAAAACGCCGCGAACTGTAAGGCGAGCCGGAGCGTCGCGTCAAATGGCATGGATTGAAGCATCTCGGCCAAACCTGGGTCGCGGGCACCGCGGCCGGCTGGGCCGCATTGAACAGGTTCGTTGCAACCGTCAGATCAGCAACCTTGGTGCCGATCGCGTTGAGATCTGGGGGTACCTCCCGCAACCTGGATTGCTCGCTAAAATTGGGCTCGATAAATGACTAAAGTTAAAATTGCTAATTGCCACTTTAAATTTTTATCCCCCTGTCGTATTCTTGATTAGTTAGCAGTCGCTGGCACTCCTCTCTAATATTATGCCGGAACCGCTGACGGGCACATCTTTAGGGTGTGCCCAGCCACAACAAAGAACCGTGACGGAAAAGGAGAAGGACATGGGACTTTCCTTTGGAGCATTCGTGAGGGGTTTCCTTGAAAAGGTCGAGGACCTCTTCTGCTTTGTGAGAGAAGCTGTTGACGCAATCGGCGGCGGCGAGGACCCACCGGAAGAGGAGTGGGTGGCTGAGGCTCGCGTCGACGACGATGATGGCGGCCATTTCGGTTTCGGCGGTTTCGGCTTTGATTGCGACGACAATGGGGGCCCCGATCCCGAGTTTGTTGAAATCGCCTGAACTCGAGGATGCCGACTTCGGGTTTGGATAACCTTTGAAGCGGATCTGATCGTGTTTGTGGCCGCCCCCGGCAGTGCTTTCGACGCGCTGTCGGGGGTTGGCTCACAGCCGGTTGGGCCTTCCGGTCTGAGCCGTTTTCGAGCTTCGGGGGAACGGCGGCAGGGCCCATGCTTGATCGATACGGGACCGAGGATCGCTTTGTGAACCGATCCTCAGACCCGATCATCTGCCCGCTTCCGCCTTGGGCTCTGCGCCCATGGTTTAACGGGCCCTAGCGAACTTCA
>JGI12316J15310_10000359_pt2 | contig 95803 bp, 80 predicted proteins | sample MarCyaLeptolynsp_FD_15310 | JGI IMG/M metagenome (IMG submission 15310) | reverse complement strand
CTAATTATCGGAGCATCAGGAGCCGATCCCAATGGCAACAGTGTTGCAGGTCAAAGCTACGTGGTGTTTGGCAGCAGCAACGGCTTTAGTGCCAGCCTTGACCTTTCAAGCCTAGACGGTACTAATGGCTTTATCCTCAACGGTATTAATGCAGGTGATGGCTCAGGTCGCTCTGTTAGCAGCATTGGGGATATCAACGGCGATGGGATTGATGACCTAATTATTGGGGCATCACTAGCTGACGCCAATGGCAACAGTGGTGCAGGTGAAAGCTACGTGGTGTTTGGCAGTAGCAACAGCTTTAGTGCCAGCCTTGACCTTTGGAGCCTAGACGGTACTAACGGCTTTATCCTCAACGGTATTAATGCCAATGACAACTCAGGTCGCTTCGTCAATAGCGCTGGGGATATCAACGGCGATGGTCTTGATGACTTGATTATCGGAGCACCTGATGCCGACTCCAACGGCAACAGTAATTCCGGTCAAAGCTACGTGGTGTTTGGAAGCAGCAACGGCTTTAGTGCCAGTATTGATCTTTCCGACCTCGACGGCACTAACGGCTTTATCCTCAACGGCATTAGTGCCAATGATTTCTTAGGCGTCTCGGTCAGCGGCGGTGGGGACATGAACAACGATGGCATTGATGATCTGATTATCGGAGCACCCGGAGGAGACCCCAATGGCAATAATTATTCAGGTGAAAGCTACGTGGTCTTTGGCAATCGTGCCCCAGAACTTGACCTCAATGGTGCTGATGGTGGAATTGATTTTACTAGCAGCTTCAGTGGCGTAGCAGTGTCGGTTATTGATAATGACTTCAGCCTGAGTGACAACTCCAACGAACTTGTCGGGGCAACGGTTAAAATTACCAATCTCCAAGATGGAGCTGCTGAGACTCTCAGCGCCGATACTACAGGGACAAATATCACAGCGTATAACTCGGCTACTGGTACTCTCACCCTGTTGGGCACGGATACAGTTGCCAATTACCAGCAAGTCTTAGGCAGTATTACCTACAATAATACAGCTGCAACTCCTAACACGACAGACCGCATCATCGAGTTTGTTGTGGATGATGGTGCTTCCCACTCCAATGCCAGCCAAGTGGCGACTACGACAGTAACAGTTGGCATGAACCTCAACGGTACTCCAGGCAATGATGTCCTCATCGGTGGCAATGGTCCAGACCAACTCTTCGGCAATGCGGGGGATGACCAACTTGAGGGTGGCAACGGTGATGACCTTCTCACTGGTGGCACTGGCAGCGATATTTTTGCGATCGCTCAATCTCAAGGTCACGATACTATTAATGACTTCAATTTAAACGAAGGCGATCAAATTGGTCTGTTAGGTGGCTTGGACTTCAACCAACTTACCTTCTCTGGAAACCAAATTCTCTTCGGTTCTGAGATCTTGGCAACACTGACGGGGTTTGATACCACGACTCTCATCGAGTCAGATTTTATCACTATCTAATACCAAATCCGGTTTAGTTACCCCTGTTTTGAGATAACCGCGAAATCCTGTAGAGACCTTGCATGCAACGTCTCTACAGGGTCGGATATAAGGGGTTTATGTATACCGGATTTGGTATAAAAAGATCGTCTTCTTTGAGTTCGTAATCCGACTTCAACGGCAATTGCTTCCAAAGATTCCCCCATCTCCAAATACATTTGTGCAATTGTCGCTACAGGCATTCTCGTGCCAGCAATGCGGGGTTTTACACAACAATAGTCAGAATCTATAGCAATATGCTCTTAATGAAAGTGCTCTATTTTTGTACCTAAAACCTTGAGGAATTCCTCTAACCAGCGGGGATGTGCTGGCCAAGCCGCAGCTGTAACTAAGTTACCATCTACCACTGCCTCATCCAACGGAATATCTGCATATTCTCCACCTGCACGGGTAACATCCGGACTGCAAGCTGGATAAGCTGAACAGCGTTTACCTTTCAGTACATCCGCTGCTACAAGTAATTGAGCGCCGTGGCAGATAGCAGCAATTGGCTTGTTCTCTTGAGCAAAGTACTGCACAATCTTCAACACATCTTTATTGAGGCGTATGTATTCTGGCGCTCTCCCACCAGGAAGGACTAGTGCATCATACTCATCAGCTTTAACTTCATCAAAAGTGGCATTGAGAGTAAAGTTATGACCTGGTTTCTCAGTATAGGTCTGATCTCCTTCAAAATCGTGGACTGCTGTCCGCACTGTCTCCCCAGCTTGCTTGTCGGGACAGATTGCATGGACTGTATGGCCTACCATCTGAAGTGCTTGGAAAGGAACCATCACTTCATAGTCTTCCACAAAGTCCCCCACAAGCATCAAGATTTTTTTTCCACTCATCTGTTTTACTCCTAATTGTTGTTTGGTTTGACGCGGTGAACTTAATTTTCATATATGGTGGTGCAATTTTTTCATTGGGACTGCCTTCTGACTTCTGGCTCCTGACTCCTGACTCCTGACTCTTGCCTCCTTACACTAGAGGGAATCCTTTCAATCGCAATCAGGGCTTGGGTCACCGCCTTGACAATTGGTGCTGCAACATTGGAACCAAAAGCCTCCCCTTTTGGTTCATCAACTACTGCCACTACTACATAACGAGGAGCATCCACCGTTACCAAACCAACAAAGCTGGTTATTTTAGCATTGGCGTAATAACCACCCGTAGGACTAGCTTTTTGAGCAGTACCAGTTTTACCAGCAATCCGATAACCTGGAATCTGGGCATTTTTCCCGGTACCCTCATCAACAACAGCTTCCATCATTTCTAGTACTGTCTGAGTGGTTCTGGGTGAAAAAATTGGTCTTGGGGAAGCAAGTAACGGCTTCCAGTAGATTTGCCCTTGAGTATCATAAAGCCCCTTAACCACATGAGGAGTTACCAGCTTGCCTCCATTGGCTAGACAGGAGTACATTTGAGCTAGTTGAAGGGGAGTTAGAGAAAAACCTTGACCAAAAGAAGTGGTTGCTGCTTCCACTGGCTCAGCCATAAACTGTTGCTGAGTTTTAATTTGTCCTGATGATTCAAAGGGCAAGTCAGTGTTGAGCTTTTGCCCTAACCCTAGTCTTTCTAGCCAACCATAGTAAACATCCGGCTTGATTTGTTGAATCATCCGTACCATACCGATATTGCTCGAATGTTTCAGAATATCAGTAATACTAATCATCCCACGACCAACTTTGTCATGGTTAGCAATTGACCACTTCCCAATTTGCATCGAACCGGTGTCATTGAACTGGCTGTCAGCTTGAATTACGCCAGTTTCCAACGCGATGGCAACATTTAGGGGCTTGAATGTCGAACCTGGTTCGTACAAATCTGCTAGTGCCCAGTTTTTAAAGAGACTAACATCAAAATCGAAGTACCGATTGGGATTGTAAGTTGGCTCTGAAACCATCGCTAGCAATGAACCATCCAGAGCATCTATAACAATCACCGTGCCACGCTCAGCACTAAACTGCTTAATTTGTTTCTTCAGAGCAAAGCGAGCTGCTCTTTGGAGACGACTATCTAGAGTCAATTGCAACCGCAAGTCATCAATATGTAAAAACCCTTCGGGGACATGATCCGGCATCAGAGCACCATTACCAGCACGGCTGAGTCGGAGAGTACGCACAGCACGTTCGAGTAAATTTTCCTGAGAGTATTCCACCCCCGCTTGACCACGATGATCTATATCCACGTAACCTACCACATCAGATGCCAAATCTTCCTGGGGATAGAAGCGGGAGTAGTATTGGATTAACTCTAGACCATCTACTTGTAGCCTAGCAATCTGGTCAGCAACTTCTTCTGTTAGGGCATGGTTAACCCTAATTCCACTTTCCTTTTGACTGAAGAGTTCCTCTAACTTAGTTGCCGTCTGATTGATAATTGGAGCTAGTAATGCCGCTATCTCCTGCTGGGAGCGCTTAAACAACTTCGGATGGGCATATAACGTATAGACTTGTTGATCAACTGCTAAAACATTACCATTGCGATCGATAATCGGACGTCGAGGAACAAAGGGACGCATATACACCATCTGCTGCTGCCGTGCTTTTTTCTCCAGCACAGGTGCTTGTAACACTTGCAACCGATACAAATTTAACGATAGCGCAACAATGCCAACCATCATTATTCCCCAAATAAGCAAGAGTCTAAAACGGGGCAGTTGAGACAGATGTCTTGATTTGGGTTGTTTTCGTATCTGGTGATTATCCCTAAGTTTTGAGTTGGAGCGTCCTCTTAACCCATAATCCATAACTAGTTTTCGTCAGTCTTAGTAACCCAATGGTGTCTTTACCACTGGCTCTGGCTCAACCTTCTCTTCTGTTGATGTCGTATAGGATTGTATCTCTGGAGTTGGGGGCAAAATAATTGTGTTGGCTTGGGTAGGATTAATTAAACCAGTGGCTGGGCTTTCAGCCTGTTGAGCCAGTTGATTTTTCATCACTTCATTGGCCTTAGTCAATTCTCGCTCATTGCGTTGTAGAGTTTCCAGTTTACGGTACTCCTGGGTCCACTGCTGCTGAGTATAAACCGTCCAAGAATAGATAGTAAGAGTCGCTCCAACCAATAAAAAGGCAATTAAATCGGAGCCGCGCTGCACCGATAGCAAGGCTTGCAGCCAGATGGGTTTTGTTGGCAATGAAGTATTGAGACGAGTTACCTTTTGTCCAACTGCTGTAGATGAGATACTGGTTACCCTGGCAGAAGATCCTAACCTTGCCTTCCTGAGCCTAGAGCTAGTAGCTGGTCTTCTAGACCGACGTTGTTGAGCAGAAACAAATGGGCGAGGGGCAGCATTCATAAGTATTTTGCAGTTCTTCCACTTAGCAACTAGCGAATAATGGAGGCTACTCGCTAAAAACTAAACAATAGAACTAATCCTAGCATCAGTTACCAGTTACCCTGTTCTCTTGTTCCCTCTATATAGCTTATTTTCCACCTTAAGCAACAAGTATCCTTTAGACGACACTCTGCAACCCCCATAATTCGTGAACTTTGATTGAAAAAAGTCTATCTTTTCAAACACATATCGTAAAAAATAATTCTTCATGCTAAAAATGTAGAGTTATAGTGGTCTAGCGTGACATCTCTTTTGACACGATCTTTGAAATCAAGAGGAGTGTATGAACAAAAAATTAATTGGTTTACTTCTTTTCCTGAGCTTGGGAGTCGCCCTGACTGGCTGCCCAAAAGAAGAACCTGCTCCTGATGGTGCGTCTCCATCACCAGCAGAATCTCCTGAATCTCCCAGCCCCTCCCCTAGTTAAGTGAATTAGAAGCGCGATTGTGTTAAGTTTACTCGCTCGCGATCGCGCTCTACTAGACAAAGCCTTAAAGTCGCTCCTTTATTGAGTTAAAAAATAATACTCCTAAGTTTTCTGGATGCTGTTATTGCAATTCAGTACCTCCCACTATTGTAGAAAAGCAAGGCTGGCGTTGGGTTATAAAAAGATTGATTATGATGTCCAGAATTTAACCCCTGGAATTCACACTTTCAAACTCAAGCCCCTTACTGGTTTAACAACAGTGCCAGTTATTTTGCCTCAGCTCAAAGATCAACCGTTTGCTATAGCTGACTCGACAGAAATTTTTAAGTTTCTGGAAACTTACCAGCCGTCACCACCTTTATTTTTGCCAGATACTCAGCAACAGAGTGAAGCCTGGATGCTGGAAGATTGGCTTGATGAAAGTATTGGCACAGCCACTCGCTTTGTTTATTATGACTTTCGTGCTGGGGAAGGGAAGCACATCGACCCTTCCATCTTTAGCCAGCTGGTGATTCAGGTGGTACGGCGTCAGTATGGGATTAATAAAGCAGCGGTATATCTTGCTGCACAGAGACTTCAGAGGGGTCTGGAAGTGTTACGATCTCGGTGGAGTGAAAGTTCTTACTTAGTAGGTGATTATCTGAGTGTGGCAGATTTGGCAGCTGCAGCCTTACTCAGTCCCTTAGCACTAATTCCCCAATATCGGCAGGAATATCCCTGGCTGTTTGAGCAAATTGTGGAAATTCATCAAATTTGTGGAGAACCACTACCCCCTGGATTGAGAGAGGATAGAGTTTGAGGTATTAATTCCTCTTAATCACCAATACTCAACTATCAGTGGCAATGACACAAGGCAAATTCCTTTGTATGTGGCTGGGACTAACTTTGTTGGTGGCAAAACCTGCTGTTGGTTTACCACCACCGGAGGATGTACCGGAAGAGATTTTGAGGACAGAAATTATTACAGAAGCGCGATCGCCGATTGATGGTAAGCCCTTAACCGCAGCAGAATATGCCCAACTGCAAGCTGAACTAGCTCAAAACCCCATACCTCCGGACGTTAACCCAAAGATCAAGCGGTTGATTTTCTTACTGCGCCTACGCCAAATGCTGCGTACAATTATTCCTTTCTAGAAAGTAGCCCACAGGCAAAGGAGGGTGAGGGAAAAAAGGGGTGGGAGATGGCGAGATGGGGGACAAACAAGAACCAAAGAACATCCTTACTCCCTATTGCCTATTGCCGAGCTTTCTATGGCAAAATGTGTAGAAAAAAATAGAATTATATATAAATATTAAAATTATTTCGATTCAATTTCCCATTTTCAAGAGGTAGATAGCTTAATGTCCCCGATAATTACCCCTGAACAAATTGACCGCATTGTTTGGAATCAGCACCATGACCCCTTTGAGGTTCTTGGGCCCCATCGATTTGAACAGGAAGGTAAAACTGGTTGGGTAGTGCGAGCTTATCTACCTAATGCAGATGCCGCTTGGGTAATTTGCCCAGGAGAACGGACGGAACACCCAATGCAATCGGTGCACCATCCTCACTTTTTTGAAGCCAAAATTGAAATACCCGAACTGTCAAATTACCAGCTACGGATTAAAGAAGGAGAGCATGAGCGGTTCAGTTATGACCCTTACGCCTTCCGCTCTCCCATGTTGACACCATTAGATTTGCATTTATTTGCCGAAGGGAATCATCATCGCATCTATGAAAAACTTGGTGCCCACCCAGCCCAAATCAATGGCGTTAAAGGTGTCTACTTTGCTATTTGGGCTCCCAATGCTCGTAATATTTCAGTTTTAGGAGATTTTAATCATTGGGATGGACGCAAACACCAAATGCGTAAAGATAATAGTGGCGTTTGGGATTTATTCATTCCTGAAGTAGAGGTTGGGGAACCTTACAAATATGAGGTAAAAAATTATGAGGGACACATTTATGAAAAATCTGACCCCTATGGTTTCCAACAAGAAGTCCGCCCAAAAACAGCATCTATTGTTACTGACTTAGATGCTTACACCTGGAATGATTCAAATTGGATGGAGCGTCGCCGTCACAGCGATCCTCTAGCTCAACCAATTTCGGTTTATGAAGTTCATTTGGGTTCCTGGCTTCATGCTTCTTCTGGTGAACCAGGGTTAGATGAAAAGGGTAATCCTGAACCTGTAGTCACAGTTTCAGAGCTGAAACCAGAAGCGCGATTCCTTACCTATCGGGAACTAGCAAATAAGTTAATTCCTTATGTCAAAGAGTTGGGATTTACCCACATTGAACTGCTGCCAGTTGCAGAACACCCCTTTGATGGCTCTTGGGGATATCAGGTTACAGGTTACTATGCCTCCACCTCCCGTTATGGGACTCCAGAAGACTTAATGTATTTTATTGACCAGTGCCACCAAAATGATCTGGGAGTAATTGTAGACTGGGTTCCTGGTCACTTCCCCAAAGATGGTCACGGTTTAGCTTTCTTTGATGGCACTCACCTTTATGAACATGCTGACCCCCGTAAAGGTGAACATAAGGAATGGGGCACATTGGTATTCAACTACAGCCGCAACGAAGTGCGTAACTTTTTGGTTGCCAATGCTTTGTTCTGGTTCGATAAGTACCACATCGATGGGATGCGGGTAGATGCTGTTGCTTCCATGCTTTACCTAGACTATTGTCGTAAAGATGGAGAATGGTTACCCAACGAGTATGGTGGCAGGGAAAACATTGAGGCAGCTGATTTCCTGCGTCAGACTAATAATGTGCTCTTTAGCTACTTTCCTGGTATACTTTCGATTGCTGAAGAGTCTACCGATTGGCCAATGGTATCTTGGCCTACCTATGTAGGAGGTTTAGGCTTCAATTTGAAGTGGAATATGGGTTGGATGCATGACATGCTGGACTACTTCCACATTGATCCCTATTTCCGCCAGTTTCACCAGAATAATATCACCTTCAGTATGTGGTATCACCACTCTGAAAACTATATGTTGGCGCTTTCTCACGATGAAGTAGTCCACGGCAAGAGCAATATCATCGGGAAGATGCCTGCAGATAACTGGCAGAAGTTTGCCAATGTCCGTTGCCTATTTACCTATATGTTCACTCATCCTGGGAAAAAGACTCTGTTTATGAGTATGGAGTTTGGTCAATGGAGCGAGTGGAATGTCTGGGCTGATCTAGATTGGCATTTGCTGCAATATGAACCCCATCAAAAGTTGAAGCATTTTATTAGTAAACTCCATCAGCTTTATCGCAGTGAACCAGCTCTCTATACCCAGGATTTTGCCGAGGGGGGTTTTGATTGGATTGATTGTAGTGATAATCGCCATAGTGTAGTGTCCTTCATTCGCCGTGCCAAGAATGCTGATGATTTTATAGTCACAGTCTGCAATTTCACCCCTCAACCTCATAGTCATTATCGTGTTGGGGTTCCAGAGATGGGATTTTACACAGAACTTTTCAATAGTGATGGCCGTGAATACGGCGGTAGTAATATCGGCAATTTGGGAGGCAAGTGGACAGATGAGTGGTCATTCCATAACCACCCTTACTCCCTTGATTTATGTTTGCCACCCCTAGGAGTATTGGTTTTGAAGTTGGATCAAGAGAAGACAGCAAAAGTTATCCAACAGTCTGTAATTCAACAGTCTATGGATAATTAACTCATCCCGTGGCATGAAGTGTAGGGGCGCACTGACGTGCGCCCTCAACCTCAAAGGGTACAAGTTTCTCTCGCCCAGCCAGCCGGTCCGCTAATAAAGGATTTTCCGAATTTCAGACCCTTTGAGGGGCTCAGATAAAACACAGTCATCTTGGGTACCAGCTTTTAACCGGCTATAGTAATTAAGTTTGTGATTACAGCTTGGGGCGGAGAAAGAAACAGTAGTATCATTGATAGGTCTGGCAAGCTGAGAACATTTGTAAGAAGGGTCAGCTGGAACCTGTCGAGGCAATTCAATACGGAAAGTTGAGCCTTGACCAACTTCACTCTCAACCGTAATTTTTCCCTGCATCAATTGCACTAGTGACTCTGTAATTGCTAGTCCTAAACCTGTACCAGAGTATTTTCTGGTAGTTGTCTGATCAATTTGCCGAAACTCTTCAAAAATATGCACTAAGTTATCCTGAGCAATACCAATCCCTGTATCCTTAACAATAATGGCCAACCATTCTGAGGAAATTTCTTTCACTTCCACCTGTACCTTGCCACATTCAGTAAACTTAATGGCATTGGAGAGGAGATTGACTAAAATTTGCCGTAGACGAATACGATCATTGCTAATATTGGGGTTGTGTAAATCAGCTTGGATATCCAACTCCAAGTGTTTTTCATCAGCAAGGGAGCGGAGTTCTTCGAGTGTTGCTTTTAAGAGTTGAACTAAGTTAAAGGTTTCTAGTTTCAATTCCAGACGCCCAGCTTCGATTTTAGAGAGATCAAGAATTTCATTAATTAGTGTCAGTAGATTTTTGCCATTATTGAGAATCCGTTCCACCATATCTACTTGTTGAGGTGTTAGTGAACTCTGGCGCTGACGTAATAGTAACTGAGAAAAGCCAATAACAGCATTCATTGGTGTTCGCAGTTCATGAGACATGGTGGCCAAAAACTGAGATTTCAACCGTGCTGCTTCCAGCAGTTGCAGATTCTGAAGCAAAACTTGCTGTCGTTGATTCTTCAGTGCCTGATTTTGTCGTAGAACCTGCTGTCGCTGGCTTTCTAGCTCTTGGTTCTGCTGAGCTAGTATCTCGTTCTGAAATTCTAAACGGGTCTCCTGCTCCTCCAAAGCTCTAATCATACGGGCATTATCAATCGCAATCGCTGCTTGTTCACCTACTGCCACCAGCAACTTTTGATCTTCGGAGTCAAAAGCATTAGGGTTATTCCAATTACCAATTGCTAGTACTCCTAGACGCCCTGCCTGTACTGACTCAATGGTTACAGAGTACATGGCAGCGGGGACATCCTCTAGATGCTGTGAGTTTCTGTCAATGCGTTGAATCAACTGAGATGTGCCAGTTACAAAAACCTCAGATAGCAAACCTTCTGTTGGCGGAGCATCTCGTAGAGAAGGGGGAAAAGCATCTTCAAGCCGCAATTTTTCTGTACCGATACCAGCAGTCACACTCAATAACAGCCCCTTGCATTGAGGGTTTTTGAGGATAATAAAGCAAAACTGAGCACCGGGAATGGTTTTCACCAAGGCTCCCACCATCTCCCGCAACAAACATGGTAGGTTAGTCAGGCGTTGGTTGAGGAGATTCGTTAGCTGCTGTAAGGTTCTCAGTTGTTGTTGCTGTTGATCTAGAATGGCAACTACTTGCCGCAGACTCTCACTGGCTTCCTGTGCCTCACGGTAGAGCCGCGCGTTTTCGGTTGCCAAAGCAGCACGACGACCCAAATCCTCAGCCAACTCTAAATCTGCTTGAGTGTAACGACGGCCTGATTCACTCCAGACAAAAGAAATCGAGCCTAGGGTTTTATCTCCTACTTGTAAAGGAACACAGATATAAGATTTATGGTTCAATTGCCTGAATAGGCTCAGATGACCTGCATCACGGGCGACGGAAGTCAAAAATTCATCGCTCACATCAAAGCAAGCATAGGATTTACCTGTACGTAAAACCTGCGGATAACCGTAGTCTTCATCCCCTTGGGGAGGATAACGGCGCTGTAGCTCCCAGACCAACTCCTCTTTTTCTGGATTAATATGGGCAACGGCAAGACGAGAGTAAGTTAAGTCTGGTCTTACCACATCAATGGCACACCAGTCAGCAAGACGAGGTACTGCCAGCTTTGCCAGGTTTTCCAAAGTAGTTTGGTAGTCAAGGGAAGCGGAAAGTAAAGCACTTGCCTCAGCCAGAAATCTTAAGGATTCTTCAGCTCGCTTACGCTGGGTAACATCACTGAGCACACCAGACATTCGCAGAGGATGTCCTTGAGCATCTCGCTGAGCTTTACCACGAGCAATACAGTAGCGATATTCTCCAGAGGTATGTAAGAGTCGAAATTCTAAATCTAGTTCAACCAGATCTTGTAAGTGAGCATCCACAGCTTGCTTAACTCTAGCTTGATCTTCGGGATGCAATCGCTCAAAAAATGACTCATAGGTAATTTGGCGATCCCTAGGAGATAGACCAATAATTTCGTAAAGGCGGTCATTGCAGTAAATTTCCTGGTTAATAATGTCCCAATCCCAAATCCCGTCGTTTGAACCTTCCAGCACTAGACGGTAGCGTTCTTCACTTTCCCGCAGTCGCTGAGTCGCCAGCTCAGCTTCCCTTTCTGCTCGGTAGATACGAACAGCATGGCGCAGACTACGTGAGAGGGTTTCTGGTGAAACTTTACTTTTAGGTAGATAGTCTGAGGCTCCAGCTTTCATCAAATCAACAGCTATTTGCTCGTCTCCTTGACCAGTTAGTACAACCAAGGGTACTTTGAGGCCCGCCCTACGAACTGCTTTAACTAGGGTTAGTCCGTCGCCATCAGGCAGTCGATAGTCGAGTAAAACACAATCAAAGTTTGTGGGATTTAGAGTTGTTTTAGAGTAATGGGAAGGGATTAGCTTTATCTCGCTCCGCTTACCCTGCTGCTCTTTGGGATGTTTTGTTCCTTGCTCCTCAAAAACTACTGCTGAAGGAACAAGTGCGTTCATTGCGCTCTGGCAGTCAATCGCTTCTGCCATTTCTACTAATAACCCAGCTCTCTTGAGAGCGCGGCGCACTGCCATGCGATCAACTTCATCATCTTCCACAACGAGAATTCTGATAATCTCTTCCATAATTAGCTTTTTGTCTATTGCTAATAGCTAATTGCTATTTATGGGCACTGTTGGGCAGACTATGCCAAAACTACCATTAGCTATTAGCCATTAGTATTTGTACAGATAAGATGCTCCACTGCTTAAGCTTCAACTCCTTTTATGGCATTTCACTAAGTATCCAACTATTTGTTAAGAGTCCCTATTGCTTCAACAAATTTATTAAAATCAATTGATTTGATAATATACCCTGCAACATTGAGCTCTTTAGCTTCTACTCTATCTCGCTCTTCATTAGAGGTGGTTAGTATAATTACTGGAATACCTCTAAGGTTAGGGTCAGCCCTTAACTCTCTGAGAAACTCAATACCTCCCATTTTGGGCATATTGAGGTCAAGTAAAACTAGTTGGTGCTCTCCAGGTATCAACTGGGGCATAGTATTGCCTCGTAACATTTCTAACCCCTCAAGACCATTTGTGGCAATATAAAGTGGATTAGTAATATTATTTTTTTTCAGTGCCTTTTCTATTGCTATTCTATCAACTTCGTCGTCATCAATGAGTAAAAGAGTGGTTTCATCATCAATGAGTAAAAGAGTGGTTTCTTTATTTTTCATTACTAAGCTGCCTGTTCCATCAATTGCTTAGGCCACGTAAAGCGAAAAGTTGCCCCCTGAGAGCGCTGAGACTCTAGATAAATTTTTCCGCCTTTATCTTCAATAATTTTTTTAACAATTGCCAAACCTACTCCCGTGTTTTCTAATTTATCTCTGGCTTCTAGGGTTTGAAATATCACAAAAACTTTTTCCTTAAATTCTGGAGCGATTCCAGGACCATTATCGGCAATAGTAAACTCATAAAAATCGTTTTTTTCTGCTGCTGAAATGACAATTTGTCCATCAGGACAGTGATTGTGTTTAATACCATTACTAATTAAGTTGGCAAATACTTGTGCTAAGGGCAATCGTTCTGTGATGAGCTTTGGCATTCCTGGCATCACATAGATCGTAAATGTTGGTGGTGGAGCCAAAGAGTCAATCACTAACTTCAGTAATTCTTCTAGATCCACTAATTCCAATTCACTCTGAAGACGTCCGGCACGGGAGTACTGCAATAGTCCATCGATAAGTGCTTCCATCCGTTGAACACGCCCTCTGAGCAAATCCATTTGCTGTTGTGTTTCTTCTTTTAAATGATCTTGTAGATCTTCTTCTATCCATTGGGAAAGGTTAGCGATCGCCCGCAACGGTGCCTTGAGATCATGAGACACCACATAGGCAAATTGGTCAAGTTCAGAGTTTTTCTTCTCCAAAATTGTGGTAGTTTGTTCCAAAGCATTGGTGATTTTGGCTAGTTCCTGGGCGCGAGATTGCAGTGCAGCTTCATTGCGTTTGCTCTGGGTAATATCTTGAGTCATGGACATACCGCAAAATACTTCTTGGTATTCATTTGTTACTGGCAACACATGTACGCAGTAAATACGGTCAGCAAATTGTATTTCTGTAACACTAGCTTTACCTACTAAAGCAGCACGATAAATTGGCTCAAGTAATTGAGCAGTTTGAGATGGCCATGCTTCCCAAATAGTTTTACCAGTAAGGGCGTTACTCTCTAGATTAAGCGCTGCCAATCCTGCTCCTTGAGCAATGTTGTATCGCAAATCATGATCAAACAGAAATACAGCTCCATTCGGGAAATTTTGCGCTAGAGTTCGATATAACTTTTCACTCCTGCGTAGTGCTGCCTCGGCATGCTTGCGTTGAGTGATATCTTGGTTGATTTCTAGGTAAGCTATGGGTTTACCTTTCTCGTCTCGTTGCAATGTCCAGCCGGTGGCAACAGGGACACGGGTACCATCACGCCGAGAATGTATCAATTCCCCGTTCCAGTAACCATCTTGGGATAAGACATGTCTAATAGCCTTTGATGCTAGAGGTAATTCAGTTTTTAGGAGGGCGCGGGCAGAATTACCTACTGCTTCTTCTGCAGTCCAACCGTACAATCGTTGAGCGCCTTGATTCCAATAGGTAATCTTATCATTGAGGTCGCGCACCATAATTGTGTCATTAGCCAAATCAAGCAGTTGGGCTTGTTTGAGTAGGATTTCCTGGGACTGCTTGCGTTTGCTGATCTCGCGCACTATAGCAATGAAAAGCGATTGCTCCTCTTTCATTGAAGAGTTGGTGTTAATTGTGACCCAGTTTTCCTTTTCTGAAATAGAATTGTTTGAGTGAGGCTCATTCTCCAACTGCATTTTGCTAATGGCAAACTCCATGGGAAAAGTTTTGCCTTCCTTATGACTCCCGATCGTTTCCTGTTGACGCTTGAGCTTATCTTGATTCTTACCCACTAGAAAATTCATCGTTTGACCATTATCATCTGTCAGTGGTTGGGCAAACAGTATTTGCAGATGCATGTCTTTGAGTTCATTAGGTTGATAACCAAATATTTGGACGATGGCAGCATTAGCAAACTGAATATAGCCTTGCTCATTAAGTATGAGAATGCCATCAACGACATTGTCGAAAACTGCCTGGATGTATAGGTTACTTTCTCGCAAGTTGCTTGCCTTTTGTGCTAGCTCTCGATCTAACTTATTAAAGAGATACAAAACAGTCACTAAGCAGATTAGACCAATCGCCAAAGCAAACCACAATACAGCGTTGGTTAACTCCTGTGAGTGCATCACTTGTGCCTCGTGCTCACTTCTTGTTCGTTTCTCTTGCTCAAAAAATTCCTCAATTTTCTCTCGCAGATCATCCATGAGTGACTGGCTTTTAACTAACTGCTCAGTGATCAAAGAAGATCTTATCTGTGTACTCACAGTTGCCTCGCCCGTCTGAAGAATCTGCTCTAAAAGCTTGATTTGCTCTTCTGCTAGAGTTGAAATCTCTCGAAGTTGCTGATGTTGTACCGAATTAACTTGTATCTGAGCTTTTAGGGAATCAAGGGATTGAGGTAGAAGTTCCTTTGCTTGTGAATAAGGTTCCAAAAATTCTTCATCTCTAGTAATTAAGTAACCTCGCACACCGGTTTCAGCATTGAGTAGCCCTTTCATCAAGCGATTAGCCTCTATGATGGTTTGCTGCCTCTGTTGTGCTTGTACTCGACGTTCTCTAGTTTGGGAGTGCAGTCCAGCAATTGCCCAAATTGAAGCTAACAAACAAACAACTGGAATCGAGATAATTAAAGTACCTCGCCAGCGAACGGACAGAGCCTTTGGTTGCCTAAGCCAAGTTAAAGAAGATTGAGAGGAGTCCATCTAGACCTCCGCAAGGATACATTGAGACTTGAGTAGCCGTGATAAGATTGAAATTTGGCTTCAATCTTAGCCAAAAGTAAAGGAAGTCTCAAAAATAGACTCTATTGTTCAGAATCTACCCGAAGTGCAACAATCTCTACTACTACCAATGGGTAGAAATACTTCACTATATGAGCTAAAACTTCCTAAATTTTCTATGTAAAAACTACAAAATGCTATACCCTGAACGTTGATGATGAGTAAAATTCGCGTTGCTCTCATTGAAGACCACGACCTCACTAGGGTCGGGATTAGAACAGCACTACAACAGCGTAGTGAAATTGAATTTGTGGGTGAGGCCGCTAATGCTGCCGATGGTCTGAACTTACTAGAGACTACTAGACCAGACATCGGTATAGTTGACCTTGGCCTACCTGACATGGACGGGATTGAATTGACAAGGCAATTCAAAGAAGATATTGCTGTCGATAATCCAGACAAAACCAAGATTCTGGTGCTTACCTTGCAGGATAGTGAAGAAGCTGTGATGGCAGCTTTTGCTGCTGGTGCTGATTCTTACTGTATGAAAAATATCAGTTTTGATAATTTGCTAGAGGCGCTACATGTCACAAGTGAAGGCAATGCTTGGATTGATCCAGCGATCGCTGGGGTTGTTCTCAAGCAAGCTAAGTCAAGTGAGGCAAGAACTACAGCTACAGCATCAATGAAAACCGTGACAATCAATGCTGCTGAACCTGAGTATAGCCAATTGATTGAAGCCTATCCGTTAACTGAACGGGAATTAGAGGTTTTGCAGCTTATTGTTGATGGTTGTAGCAATGCTGTGATTGCTGAAAAACTATATATCACTGTAGGAACCGTCAAAACCCACGTTCGCAATATCTTAAATAAGCTTTGTGCAGATGACCGCACTCAAGCTGCGGTCCGAGCCCTTCGCTCAGGATTAGTTGGTTGAACTTTCCTTAAGCAAGAGTGTTCAGGCAACAACACCCCAATCCTTGGGATTGGGGTGTATTGAAACGCTTTCCTTTCTCCCCTGCCTTTTTGAGATAAACCGGGAATATCACCTCATAGGTATAGAACAAGTCCAACTGAGGGATTCAAGATCCTCATCAAAACTGAATAACTTCAAATGATCAGGATTAGCCATCAGCTCCTTGGCGATCAAGTACCCAGCAATTGTCCAACTTTGATATTTTCGTGCTTCTTTGCCAATCAATCGGCCATTCTTGCCATCGTAATATTCTGGCCATTGATCTTTACACAAGTGTTTCTCCGCTTGTTCTATTGCTCTTTGAGCTAACTTCGTTCTGCCTGTCTTCTGAGCTGCCGCCACCAAAGGCCAAAGTAAGACTGGCCAATTACCAGCATTATGGTACGACCAAGGGACATTTTTCGGATCGCAGCCAGTAATAATTTTCCATTCTAGACCTTCTACTGCTGGAAAACAGATTTTCATCGGCATACTTCCTATCAAATAATCCCATCGTTGTTCGATTAAATCCATAATCGATTCGGATTCTTGATCACTGGCGAGAGAACTAATGATGGCTAGCAAATTGCCTTGGGTAAAGAAGCGAAAATCCATCCGCGCTGGTCCCAAATTTCCCGCTAGATAACCTCCCTTATCTGGCATCCATTCAGTTAACCAATAGGGAATAGACTCTGGATAAATATTGAATTTATTGACTGCTGTTGTGCCAAATTCTTCACCTCGATAACGATAGATATCGTTCAAACGCTTCAAATCCAACCAGTAATACTCCCGAATATGGAAATTTAGGGTATTCAAGCGCTGAGTAATAAACTGGTTATACACTTCCCCTTGACGACCAGGGGCAAGTAATTCCCGCGATGCCCTCAAAGCAGCATAGAATAAAGATTGGATTTCTAAGGGATGACCATAGACTCCCATCCGACGGTCAATCATAAATGAGCCGTCTGGAACTAACAAGGTGGGAAACATGTCAAATCGATCAGCTAAGCAAAGTTTGAGAATCTCAATAATTCCCCTTTGAAAGTCAGGTTGATGGACTAAGTCCAGGTCTCGAGTAGCTTTGACATAAGACCGCAAGAGGATAATCCACCAGAGGCTAGAATCAACTGGGGTGACCCTGCCAATCGCGTGTTCCCCAAAATCCGCTGTCACATATTGCTGTCCCTGTTTGTTTAATACCTTGAAGCTAGCTGGCATCAAACCTTGACCAGCATTAAAACAATCCATTTGTTTGGTCTCACACTGGAGAGCCAAAGTTTCGATGAGGAAATTACGTACAATTTCTGTCCTACCATTGAACAGAAAGACAAAGGCTGAGGAAATAAAATCCCGGACGAAACAATGGTCATAATTGAGCGCTTCTACATCTGGATCGTGAGCTGCCACTGTTCCAACCGGACGCCCTTGGTAGTAGATAATAGAATTTTCTAGTGCCTTCCAAGCCTTTGCGAATAAATCATTTTTGACTTGCATTGATTTCTCTGTCTCCTCTTTCGATGTGAGAAATATTTCTTTGTTGTTTGGCTCATGGCTCCTAGATGCCAATTTGGCGAGCAGCGACCATATACCGAAAGATATACTCAGCTATCTCCAAATAATTACGGGCACTCCCTAGTGAGTTTGCCCAAACTGTTAAGCCATGATTCCGGATGAGCAAGACACTCATCGGCGGTGATCCACTCTTAAAGCGATCGCAAATATCATCAGCAATCTGTCTTACCTCTAAATGGTTGGCAAATACTGGTCTATCTACCTGGGGTTTGGTAGAAGGTAATCCCAGGGAAAAAATTTCACTAACAAGGATGCTAAGTAGATTCTTCTTTTTTCCTTGGAGCCCTCTGCCATCTTCCTTTTTATATTGATAGCGAAATATTAGCCGCGATCACAATGTCGAGGCTAACAAGAATTCTTAGATTTTAGTGATACAAAACTTTTTAATTGCTGTGATACGAAAAAATACATCCTTTATTATTGGCATTTTTTGCCATCAATTTGGTAAAAAACTAACTAACTTCATCAATTCTTTTATTTTATGTTTATTTTTTGTAAGATATCTTTAACTTTGTCATTGGTTAGCTGTACTAGTGAGATTGCTCTTCAGAGTTCCATAGGTGCAAGTACACCCAAGTGTTCTTGTAGAAGCGATCGCAGTAATATTTGAGTAACTGCAACCAAGCCCAATCTTGCCTGAGCCAGCTTCAGTGTTTGGGACTTCACTTTCCCCCAAATACGACAATTGCTGTAGAACTTCTCAAAAGCCTTACTTAAGTCCCTAGCCAATTTTACTCCCTGAAGTTGACTTTGGTTGCTAAGGGCATCTTGCACATCTACAATCTGAGCAATCAAATGTCTTTCTGCTGGGTGTACTAACCGTAATTGTAAGACTTTTCCATCTGACCCTTGAGCTTCTTTGAGCCAAGGAATGGGGAATGGGAATTGGGGAATTGGGAATTGGGAATCGGAAGAGTTTGTGCAGTTTGCATCACTAAGTCGGATTAAATCCTGTCTGTGAGCCAAGCGCAGGAGTGAACAGCAGCGAGCATGGGCATATTGCATGAGAAAGAAATTATCAGTACCTACTCTTGTTCCCCCCATCTCCCCATCTGCCCATCTCACAATCTTCCTTTCTTCTAAAAAAATCAACTGTTGTAAGTAACTGGCTAAACTTTCGTCTTGCAGCCGAAAGTAAATCCAGCCTGAGGAAACCACTTCCACTTTGAAGTTCAAGTATATTCCTTGTGCTGGGCAGTATAAATTTTCTCCGAGAGCACTCACTAGTTGATTAGCGATGTCTATTGCCTGTAGTTGCGATATCGCAGCAAGTTTAAGCGCGATCGCACAGGTATAAACAATATCGGTATCATAGGAGCAACGCTGCACCGGAATAGTTTCCAGGGTTAGTTGAGTGTCCCTGTATAAATCAGCAATCGCCATATTCTTAGCAAACTTAGTTATTACGCTGAACACCTGTAGCTGCAATATTTTTTTGAGTGCAGGAGAATTTACAAAACAGCTCATACTTAATCACCGATCCTTGGAAGTATGTTTTGTTACTTTAAACTCCGTGTACAATCGAGAAAACTAGCGATTCTTTAAGCTCGGAGCTTATGCTTTTATCATCCGACTCATCAGAAGCATCTCGACCTTTTTTAACTTGGCAAAGGATTCTTGACTGGGCACGGGAACACTACCGCTATCGGGTTTTTAGCAAAGATGATCGGGTTCCCACCCGTGCTGGGTTATTATATCTAGTACATCGGGGAGTTATTCGTTTAGTAGGCACAGCTCAAGTTAATGTCAGTACAAGAACTTTTGAGTCTCAATTGTCACAGCAGTTAACAGAAGAAGCTTTTTTAGGTTTTGTCACTGCTGGTCAACCTTTTGAAATCGTGGCGCAGTCGCCATTTACACTGCAAGCTTACTCCCACCTTGACCAAACCTCAGTGATTTGGCTCTATTGGCAGGATCTAGAAAATTGGCCTCATATTCGACGGGAAATCTTAGATGCATTTCGGTATCAGCATCAGCGCAAACTCCTCTGGTTAAGTACTTTGGGACAGCGAAGGACAATGGACAGGCTATTGGGATTTCTTACCCTACTCATTGAAGAATTCGGTGAACCTTCCAGTGAAGGTTACTGTTTACCGTTTCCTTTGACTCATGCACAAATTGGTAGCGCTATTGGCTCCACTAGAGTAACTGTAACTCGCTTGATGGGTAAGCTGCGTCAACAGGGATTAATTGGCATCCAAGGGGATCATCTGATTTACTTACCAGTTCAATCAGAGCATGAGTACTGACATAAATCATCCAATTTTTGACTTAATTTGCTTGTTGTGCCCCCCTGCTCCTTTGCTACCTTTGCTAAGGTGTTACAACTGCTTGTTGTCCTTGGGGAGAAGCTAAATAACCCAGAAAAGCTTGAACTTGAGAACTAGCAGGTTGCTTGTAAACGTAAGTTAGGGTTCTTTGATAGGGGTAATTGGCAGCTTCTGGAGTCAAACCATCTACGGCAACTGTTCGCACTGTTGTTTGATTAGCTACCTGAGCATAGGTAGCATAGCCAATACCATCAGTTCCCAAGGCTCTAAGTAGAGGTGTAGTGGCATCCCGCTGCAAAGTGGTAATGTTAGATGTCGTGCCAAAATTTACCCCATTGAGTACTAGTTCCTGAAATGCCTGATGGGTTCCGCTGACAGGGGGACGATTGATTACCCGAATTTCTGTTGGGTTTCCTCCTACTTCTGACCAATTGGTAATTTGACCTGTAAAAATTTCTACCACTTGATCATTAGTCAAGCCTCTCTGGAAAGTATTTTCTTTTCCAACTACGATCGCAATAGCATCCTTAGCTACAGGTACAGCAACTATACCTTGGCTTTTTTCCTGGGGAGTAAGGGGACGAGAAATAGCAGCGATATCTGCACTATCTTGCAGCAATGACTCAATCCCTTTATCTGTTCCTCCTGCCTGTGTATCAACAATTGTGCCAGGAAACTGCTGCTCAAAGTTGTTTTTGAGGATTTGATTAATTTGCACCATGCTGGTAGAACCCTCAATTTTCACTGTTGTTCCGCTAGGCACATTTGTAGGGGGAGGAAAAGTAGTACTTGAATTAATAGGAGCAGAGGTTTGAGCAGTCTGTGGCTGCTGATTTTGGTTATTGTTACTACTCTCTTTGCCTACATCACTCAACTTAATACCAGAATTGCGGGTGAACCACCAAAAACCACCGCCTAATAAAGCAGCTGTGATTAATAGGGCTAAGATTAAAATTATTGTTTCGTTTTTTTGTGACATTTTGTTAATTGTTGTTTGGGAATTGGGAATTAGGAAGAAGATGTAGCTATATTATCTCCCTTGTCTCGCTTGCCTCGCTTGCCTCCCTTGTCTTCCTTGTCCTCCCCATCCCTCCATCCCCCCACACCTACTCCCATTGAATCTCAACTGAGCCATTTAATGATTGCCTCAGGTAACTGAGTTCTGTTTCTACTGGTGGGGTTAATACAAACGTGCCTGGTAATTGCCTCTGCCAAGTGCTGCTGTGATGAGGAGGCTGCAACAATTGTATAAACAACTTCAAACTCAGTGTCGTTCAGCAGCTGAGAACTCAGATGAATCAACAGTTCGTCTTCATGAAACATGGGACGAAAAAAATTTGCTCTACTATGAACTATGGGAAGAGCAATAGAAAGATTGTTTAATAACGCCTTGATACTGATGTCAGCTGTAGCTAGAGATACTTCATAAGCTTCGTGACACATCATTAAAACATTTGCAAAGTAGACAACACCAGCAGCATCAGTATCAGCTAAATAAACAGTACGTTTATACGTGAATGGCATCGGTTAATTGAGAATGGAGATACAACTCAATCCTATGCTTTTTTTGGCTGCTAGAAGTATCTTGAATGAACCACAAAGACACAGAGGACACAAAGAAAGAAAAGAAGAAGAGCTGTCTCCTGCATTCAGTTCATGGGAATTCAGCGTCCCTTCCCTAGTAAAACAACTCGCATGGTTTTAAGTGCGATCGCAAAATCTAAGAGTAATGAGTAGTTCCGAATGTAATAGAGGTCATAAGCAAGTTTTTGGTAAGCATCTTCAACCGATGCACCATAAGGATACATCACCTGTGCCCAACCGGTAATTCCTGGTTTAACTAAATAACGCACGTCATAGTAAGGAATTTTTTGGGCTAATTGAACATCAAATACGGGACGTTCTGGACGCGGACCAATCAAACTCATTTCACCCTTGAGGACATTCCACAGTTGCGGCAATTCGTCAATTCTCATCAGACGAAACCAACGCCCTACTCTTGTAATGCGAGGATCCTTAGTTTTCGCCCATTGTACCCCTTGTTTTTCTGCATTTTGATACATAGTGCGAAACTTATGTACCTGAAATTCTCGCTTATTCTGTCCTGTCCTTATTTGGTTGTAGAATATAGGTCCACGGCTATCTAGCTTAACTGCTAGTGCTGACAGAAGCATGAGCGGTGAGAAAACAAGCAATAATAATCCTGCTATCAAAATATCAAACAGGCGCTTAAGCTTGATGTTAATACGATTATGGATGAGGCTGAATCCAGAGGTAAAAGCGAACCAATCATCTCTTAAACATGATGGTGGTACTTTTCGTAAAAACTGTTCATAGAAATTTGCCAAACTATCAATAAAAACACCTCTAAGCCGCATCTTCATCAATTTTTTTACTAACATATCTGGTAGTCCAGATTGATGCTCAATCAAAACTCCTGACCAAACTTGTTCACTCCAAGCATCAAACTCATCCAAGCTACCGATAAAGAATAAAATATTACCTCCTGAGTGTAGCTTGGTCTCATCCTGATTTTCGGTTAGCAGTACTAACTCAGCTCGGGAATTAGCAGAACAGTATTCTTGTCCAAATTGCATTGCACTTTGTTTACTTCCTAATACTAACCATCGACTCTGGGGAATTTTGAGCCATATCCACCTAGCTACCAGAAATCGCCAAATTACGGCCCAGATAGTAAACAATCCTGAGCTAATCAGCAGTACACCTCGACCCACTAATGGTTCCCGACCCCACAAGCCGGTAAGATAAATAACAATAGCAGTGACTCCACTAATGGCAATAATGCTGAGAATGACACGAGCAGGAGCCCACAAACCACTAATTTCAATTCTTAGCCGATAGGTATCTGCCAGATAAAGTCCTAGTAAATAAGCCACAATTAGGCCATATAGCACAGGAGAAGACCAGTCAATAAATTGCTCCAAACGTAGCCAGAAAGCTAGATGAAAGCACCAGAATAGTCCAATAATATCGCAAACTAATAGAAATACGGCAACGTTACGTAAAGACCAAGGTTGCTTAGTTAACTGATTCATTGATGAAATCCGGTAAATTTCAACATATAGGTTGTTGCCGTTTTTCTACACTTAAGCTGATGAACTTATAAATTGCCTGTTACAGAGAGTGAGTAACTTCCCTTTTTTTTTGCTTCCCTGAAACTTGGAGTAGCAATTTAAGTCTTGTACAGCTTAAATATTAGAATTAGCAAACTACCTGTAAATTTTTCTGATTTTATTTAGGCAATCCGGACAAAATTTATGCTTTTTAGCAGCTTTTTTGTAGTTATTTATGCTAGTAAATTACTGTTTTGTGCCACATCAAATAGTGTCACAATTATTAATTATTTTTTTAATGATATTTGATCCAGATTAATATTTGATTGTAGTAGCTCAGGGTTTAGGATTTAGTCTAAACTTCAGTTAGTAAAGTTGATTAAATTATTTACCAAATGTTCCCGTTAATTTGAAAAAAAATTACTATTACTAGTATGTTTTTTTTTGCTGAACATAGATTAAGATTAATAAGGCATCCTAGTGCAATTTACCTTTTTTAATAACGGGGGTGGGTAACCCGGATTTGGCATAAATTACTCAAATAAAAATATTCAATTGTTTCAGGTTTGACAACAATTTGGTAAAAGTTTTTTAAGTTTAACAAAAAAATTTATATGATGCCAAAGCTTAAGAAACGAGGGTCTATAAAAGCGGATTTGTTATCAATAGTCTTCTTTGGTTTAGTCAAATCAAATAAAAACGATAGATTCCAGTCCCTTGTTGCCTGTTGCGTTGCCAAAACGTATTTTAAATGTGTTTTAGCTTAATTGTCTTCCCATCTGAGGATTTCACCTAACGAAAGTAAGAGTTTGAGCTGCAAAAGTATCTTCGATTCGCTGCCAATGATGCTCCATTAGATCAATATCCGCCATTTCATCCTGGGAAAAATAACCGTATTCCGTTGTCTCTTCAGAGATACCCAATGTACCACCAATCACTTCTACCTCGAAGTTGAGTGCAAATACATGACAACGCTCTCCGTCTGCATATTCAATCAAATAATTTGGATCACTGTACACACCAATCAAGCGTCCCACACGAACTTGTAAACCTGTTTCTTCTAAAACTTCCCTGGCACAAGCTTCAGTAACACTCTCACCAGGATCGATCCTACCACCGGGCAGACACCAACGTCCATTATCTGTACGGCGTGTAAGTAATACTTTTTGTTTGGCTGAATCGAAGATAATTGCAGAGCAGCCTAAGACTACTTTACCTAGTTTACCGATGCGTTCCCCATGGACAAGTTTGGCCATTGATTTCCTATTGCTAAAAATTTTTCGTTAACTATAGCATTTCTAAATGAGTTGTAAACTTAGTTTGAACGGTTACGAACAACACCCTTATTTACAATATTGTTAACAAAATGCAATTAATTCTTTACAGCAAGCCCGGTTGCCATTTGTGCGAGGGACTACAAGAAAAGCTAGAGCAAATTCAAGGTTTGAACTTTGAGCTAGAGGTGCGAGATATTACCACACGAGAGGATTGGTTTGCTGCGTACCAGTATGAGGTGCCGGTACTATGCCGGGACGGGGGCGATAAGGAAGAAATGCTACCTCGCCCTTCTCCTCGCACCAGTGTACCCCAGATAGAGCGAATATTACAGAAATATCTACTGGAGGATGAAACAAATTAAGCTCATCCCACGACTTGCATTACGTGGGATGCAAGCGTCATTAATCATTGATCAAAGCGTACAAAGGACAAATGACCAATGACACTTGACAAATGACAAAGCGATCGCATTTGGAAGTCCTTTAGTGGACTCAAACTGGCTTTTCCCTGGGTAACAAAAAATTATATGATAAATTGAGTTATATGAACAGCCCTGAGGAGTGCTTCTGGCGAGCTTTTGCTGAAAAAAGGCAGGAGGCAGGAGGCAAAAGGCAGTCCCGATGAAAAAATTTTTCACCACTAGGTGATGAAAGTAGGATCTTTTCTATTCCCTACTTCCTGCTCCCTGCGTCGTCAGACGCTAATAACCAATGACTAATGTTGTTATTTATCTCTTGCTTGGTTTAGTTGCTCTACTAAGTAGCTGTAGCACTAATGTTAACGATAATGACTTTGCTACTACTAGTGAGATACCAAACGATACTGAATTTACTTGTCAAGTGATTAATGAGCAGTATACAGTGATGTATACCCCTGAAGGTCAGTCTTTTTATTCTTCTGCTTGGTTAACTTTACAGCCTAAAGCTTCTGAATTCTTTGGTGATCCTTGGATTCCCCAGAAACGTTGTCAAGACATTAGCCAACGTTTAGAATTGTACCGACCTGATGGCTTACTGGAACTGAGTACCTCCAAAAAGAACGGCTATGATATTGTCTGCATGATCACTGAGAATAACCCAGAGTGCCGGATTGTTTTTACTTTGCTTCCCGGTGAAGATGCAGCGCTGACGATTGAACAAATCTTGGAGAACCATAATGTTACCTATTGGTTTGCTAATATGACTTTGTTTTCTGTGATGATGGCTTTTCTGATTGAGTTAAATAATTCAAATTCGTGAGATTGGGATGATAGCTCCTGGAGGGTGAGCGAAAAAAGAAGTGGGAAGATGGTTGGGCATAATCATCCATTCATCTAGGATAATTTATGGTCGTATTTATGGAGTTCGTAACCATCTCTGGACGACAATTTTGCCCAATTGTTTAAACATATTTGAGAATTACGAATTTACCAGAATCAAAGTTGTCGCTTGTCTGTGCAAATCGTAACAAAATATGCCCCAGATTACCTATAATCATAATCTTTGAGACGAATTGAAGACGATGATGGATTGAAGGACTATATTTTATATGACCAAAATTGGGCGTATGTGGAGATAGGGTATATGGAAAACCAAACATCTGATATCTGGGAGAAAGTTCGTCAGCAATTTGATACTGGTCCTTTCCCTAGAACTCCCTTAGAAGCATCTCCCAAAGACAATCCAGGTTTACTTTATATCCATAGCTTGGTTACTGCTTACTATTTAAGAAACCAAAAAGTTATCGAGACGGCAGGGAAAGTTATTTTAGATGCTGGATGTGGCACTGGGTACAAATCTCTGGTATTAGCTCAAGCCAATCCAGGAGCAAAAATCATTGGTATTGACTTATCAGAAGCTTCTGTTAATCTTGCAAGACAGCGGCTACAGTACCACGGATTTGAGGATGTAGAGTTTCATGTGCTTGCCATTGAAGACTTACATCAGCTTCCCTACCAATTTGACTATATCCATTGCGATGAAGTTTTATATCTCTTACCCGATCCCTTGTTAGGATTAAGGGCTATGAAATCTGCTCTCAACCCAGATGGAATCATCCGTGCCAATCTTCATAGTTCTCTGCAAAGAACCCAGCATTTTCGTGCCCAGGAAGTTTGCAAGATGATGGGTTTGATGGATGACAATCCTCGTGAATTGGAGATTGAATTAGTACGGGAGATGATGAAGGCATTGAAAGATCAAGTCGTACTCAAAGCCAGTGCCTGGAACTCTAAATATGAAGAAGATGACCAGATTATTCTTGCCAATTATTTATTGCAGGGAGATAAAGGTTACACTATTACCGAAGTATTTTCGGCTTTGAGAGCAGTGGAGCTGGAGTTCATTAACATGGTGAACTGGCAAGAATGGGAATTGCTGAATCTTTTTAAGGAACCAGACGATTTACCTGCTTTTTTAGGAATGAGTTTACCAGAAGCTTCTGTGGAAGAGCGGCTGCATCTGTTTGAACTGCTACATCCTATTCATCGTCTACTTGACTTTTGGTGTGGGCATCCCCATCAAACCCAACCATTTGTACCAGTTGCTGAGTGGAGGACTTCTGATTGGCGCAAGGCTAAGATACATTTGCATCCTCAGCTGAAAACACTAGCGGTGAAAGCAGAAATTTTTGAGTGTGCTACTTTAAAACCGTTTCAAATTAGTAAGTATCTACCAGTTACCGCAGATAAATCCTTGATAGACAGCACCATTGCTGCTTGCTTGTTACCTTTGTGGGAGTCTGCTCAATTGATGCATTCGTTGGTAGAGCGATGGCAGAAATTACGCCCAGTCAATCCTGTTACCTTGGAGCCAACCACTGAGGAGGAAGCTGAGGAAATCGTGAGACAGACACTGACTTGGTTAGAAAATTATGGTTACTTACTAATAGAGTATTAACTTTGAGTCAATAAACCGAGTTTCTCTGAAGAAACAAGGCAGAAGGCAGAAGGGAAGAGGTTTTGGCTTGTTTCTTCCCTTCATTGCGGGTGCCGCCGCGCCCGTCGGGCGCTTTTAAGGAAATGTTGATATTTCGTTGTTGTCCTCACGAGAAACCCAGTTTCTCAGAATAAATTCAGGTAGGTGATCAGAAAACTAGCCAAAGTGGGTAAGTTACCTGTAGGAGTATATAAATCAAGCATCCTGACCTTAAGGGAAACATATCTCATGAAAACTGAACTGAAAGCTAAGTTTTTACAACACCTGAACCAGAGTAAGCAGGATGAGGGTTTCACACTGATTGAACTGCTAGTGGTTATTATCATCATCGGTATTCTATCTGCTATAGCATTACCCTCCTTCTTAAACCAAGCAAACAAGGCAAAACAGTCTGAAGCTAGAACTTATGTTGGTTCAGCGAACCGAGCGCAACAAGCCTACTACTTGGAGAATAATGAGTTCGCGGATGATGGCAATTTTGGAGGTTTAGGTCTTGGCGTTGCTACACAAACCGAGAACTACAAGTACGAGATTGCGGGCGGTGGAGCTGCCTCAACCACTGTTACTAATCAGGCGCAACCGGTATTAGCAACAGCACCTCTCAAAGCCTATGTTGGCGGTGTGGGACTTGCCAATATAGCAGCAACCAGTGAAGCAACGACTCTGGCTGTATTGTGTGAAGCAGAGACACCCGTAGGACTTCAAGGTCCAGTTGGCACAGAGGTACCTACTTTCGCTCTAAACGATGCACCAACGTGTCCTGCAGACTACAAAGATTTGACTGGTGGTTGATAACTAAGAGCAACCTTAGTCAGAGTAATTGACAACAACCTAAGTGTAGATATTGTACGTTAGTGGGTAAAGTCTTCTACCCACTTTTTTTTAGGGGCAAATTATGACAGCCGAAGCACCTCCTGCAGTTCTCAACATCTGGCAGCAGCAAGGAGCTCAACTTCTCAGCCAAGGGGACTATAAGGAAGCAGGAAACCTCTACGAACAGGCAATTGCAGCTGAACCTAACGTCAGTTCCCATTACTGGCATTTGGGATTAATGTTGCTTCTACAAGAGCAAGAAGCTGAGGCTCAGACAACTTGGTTGCTGGCAATGGCTCAGGCATCCCCAGAAGAGATGGAGCCTTGGACAAGGGAACTCATCGAGATATTGCAAACAGAAGCAACTAGGCAACAAGCTCTGGCAAACTATACTATTGCCTGGGTAATCCGGCAGCATATCAGGGAGATTGACCCCAATGATGTTAATAATTTGTTGCAGGCAATTGAACTTGCCATCCAGTCTGAAAGGTTTACGGGAGATGAGTTAACTGAGTGGGGAGTAATTGATCTTCTCAAGGCAAAGCCAACTTTAGATCTAAATTGTGAGTTATTAGTGCAAGTATTAGAGGAAGTTTTAGACACAGCACCTCTACATCCAGTATCTCTGGAACTGGCAGAAGCTTGTTTACCTTACTTCCCTCATCCTTATGCTTGCTTCTGTATTCTGCTAGTTGCCTCAATAAAAATTGGTTATACCTTCAAACAGCCTGCCATAGCAGCTGCTCTTTTGGAGCTCTATTTACGCTTAGATGCTCATAATCTAGAAGCTCTAAGACACCTGTCAGCTTTTTATCAAAATGCTGGTAATTATGCTCAAGGGATAGAGACTGCTAAGTTATGTTATTCCTACTCCCAAGACTTAGTAGATCAAGTAGCAGCAATTCACCTAGTACTCCGCGGGTTAATGAGTGCGGGGGGATATTGGGAGCAAATTTACTCAACTTGCCAGGAGTTAGAGTTCCTGCTACAAGAACTGATTAGTTCCCAACCGCAGCAACTACAGGAAGCTCGAACCCTGCGGCTGCTTACTCCTTTGTTCTCTCTACCCCATCTCAAGGATAAGCCAACTCAATTTAGACCCCTCCTCAATCAAGTGGCTCAGCTTTTCCAAGCTAATCTCCAAGCTTATGCTCAAGATCAGACGGAGTGGTACTCTCAGCGACGGCTCAAAGTACCACAGCCCAAGACTCCGGCAAAAGTATTAAAAATTGGCTATCTATCTCACTGTTTAAGAAAGCATTCTGTTGGTTGGCTGGCTCGTTGGTTGTTTAAGTATCACGATCGCGATCGCTTTCAAATTTATGCCTATCTGGTTGACTATAAGCTAATCAACGACCATCTACAAACATGGTATGTCAATCAAGCAGATCAAGCCTACGAGTTGGGTATAGAAGGTTTGAAAATTGCTGAGCAGATTTACCAAGACGAAATAGACATTCTTATTGATCTTGACAGCATTACCCTAGATATCAGCAGTGAGGTAATGGCACTAAAACCTGCTCCAGTTCAAGTTACTTGGCTAGGTTGGGATGCTTCAGGAATCCCAGCCATTGATTACTTTATTGCTGACCCTTACGTTTTACCAGACTCAGCCCAAGATTACTACACAGAAAAAATCTGGCGCTTACCCCAAACCTACATTGCTGTCGATGGCTTTGAGGTAGGAGTGCCTACCTTACGGCGAGAACAACTAGATATTCCTCAGGATGCCGTAGTCTATCTCAGTGCTCAGAGGGGATATAAGCGTCACCCTGAGACTACACGCTGGCAAATGAGAATCCTCAAAGCAGTACCTAATAGCTACTTTTTAATTAAAGGTAAATCTGAAGAAGCTTCAATCAAGAGCTTCTTTGAGCAAATTGCTCAAGAAGAAGGGGTAGAATGCGATCGCTTGCGATTTTTACCAGAAGTTGCTTTAGAAGCAACCCATCGAGCTAACTTAGCTATTGCTGATGTGGTATTAGATACCTATCCCTACAACGGAGCAACCACTACTCTCGAAGCTCTCTGGATGGGTATTCCCCTAGTTACGCGGGTAGGAGAGCAGTTTGCGGCTCGTAACAGCTACACCATGATGATGAACGTGGGTGTTACAGAAGGAATTGCTTGGACTGATGAAGAATATGTAGAGTGGGGAATTCGTTTAGGGAAAGAACCCCAGCTCAGGCAAAAAATCTTCTGGCAACTGCGGCAATCAAGGCAAACAGCACCTTTGTGGAATGGGGAGCAATTTACCCGCGAGATGGAACAAGCCTACGAGCAAATGTGGAAGGATTACCGTAAATAAACAGATGCTAAGTAGGTAGGCGGAAATAAACCTAACTATGTTAAGGAAAGTAAATAAAATTCAAACCCTTACCAATGACTAATTACCAATGACCAATGACGACCCTCACCAATTAATTTTAATATTGCCGACCTACTTACTTGCTTTTTTTAAAAAAAATTATTATTTAACTGTATTTTTATTTATTTTATTATTTTGGTTTCTCATTTTTATTACCAGTGGTTCTTTGTTTTCTGGATACCACTTTACAGATGATCATGAAATCGTTGAAATTCACTACAAATTTACTGTTCAAAACCTGAATTTATGGGAAGTCATTAGTCAATGGCTGCATAAAGATTTACTGACTGGCAGATTAAGGTCATTTTATTATCTGCATCGAATCATCGAAACAAGATTTTTGGGGATTAATTTTACCCTGTGGTCAGTCTATACTGGCTTATTGGGAGTTTTTAGTACATTTTTTCTATTTGTTTTTGCTAAACTGCTCCATTTCTCCATCAAAGAGGCACTACTATTTTCTTTTTTCATTACCTTAGGTTCACAATCAGCAATCTGGTGGCAGCTTGGTCCTGCTGAAACTATAGGTACATTTCTCTTATCGACTGCCTTAGTACTTACAGTTATCAAGGAAATATTTAGTCGGTTTCAAATACTCTATGAGATATCAATAATTTTACTTATCTTAATGATGTCTTTGTCCAAGGAAAGTTTTATACTTTTTATTCCAGCTATAGCCCTGATTAAAATTTGGGTTGCTAGTAAATTCAAACGATTATCATGGATTCAATCAATAAAAAGTAATTATTTGTCTCTTTCTGCCTTGGGCTTAATTTTTTTAGCAGAAATTTTAGCTATCAAATTTTCCCTGGGATTAACCCCTGATATTGGTTATGCGGGAATTGACAAATTGAGCATAGCTCAAATAACTAGTGCTGCTAAAAGTTTAAATCAAGCTGGAGCCTGGTGGATAGCACTCATTAGTTTAATAGTAATAACCTTAATGTCTACAGTCTTTTACTCTTATTCGCAAATTAGATTCAATATTTTAAAAAAACTATATTTTCCCATTATCCTATTTATATTAGTAACTTTTCCTCAAATTTTACTTTATGCCAAATCAGGAATTTCTCAACGCTATTTACTACCAGTAATTTTTGGCTATGCTTTTTTGATAATTAGCCTGTACAAAATTGTTGAAGAAAATTTTAAGTTAGTAGCTAAGTTAATTTTATTTTTGCTCGTAATGAACCTTGGGTTAAAACTGAGTTTAGCTTGGAATACAGCTCACATTTTTGCTCTTGAAGGAAAATCTACTAATGCTTTGCTACAAACAATAGAAAAACAAACTACTGCTAAGGCTCCAATTATCGTTGTTACACATCCCGTAGTCTACTATGAATGGAATTTTTCAATTAAAAAGTATCTTAATTATGTATCTCAAAGAAACAATTTGTATTTAGCTACTTATGGCCAAAGAAAAAATTCATATTTATCAGTTTTAGGTCGCACTAGTAACGATACTTTACAAGAAATAGAAAGTTTTTATGAATACAATACTTTTGATAAAATAAAAAATAAGATGGACATTAAGTGTATAATTACTTTACCAGAAATGAATAAAATATTTTTAAAAAATTCTTCAAATTGGTTTGTAAGTAACAATTTCCAACAGTACAAATTTGAAAACTTTAATAGAAATTTGAATAAAAATTCCCAAATTTACTTCTATTGTAAAAAGCCTGTTATATCAAATTCAGTTGAATAACCATACTTTCTGGTAAGGTGAGCAGCGGGAGCTGAGGGATATTAGGATAAATTCTTCATTAATTGTTACTTATTCAGCAAGTCCTAATTACAATAGTATCGATCAACTACTGCTCAATGGCGTTGCTGTTTCCTCGGAATATCCTCAAGCAAAAGTTGATTATCTAGAGCTTCCCTTGAGGCTATATAAATAGAACGGGTCAAAATTTTTGTTGAGGCAGGCAAAGACCAATCTACGGGGAACTCTTCATGATTTGGTTGTGTGATTGGCATGTAAACGAAATCAAACTGTCCCTTCAACTGATTATATACCCATCTCCGAGTCGGACGACAACCCTGACCAGAGATAGCCTGAGATGGACTTGCTGCCAACTCTCCACAAGGGTTAATAGACTCTCCCTCACCAAAAGAAACACAGGTTTCTAGCAACAGCATCTTGCGACAACAACGAGACATAAACTCGATCGCTTCAGTTGGTTGCTTAAGATGGTAAAGTAAGCCGTAGCAGTATACAATGTCAAATACTTCATTGAATGTCGTATCTGGAGCATCAAGATCTAGATGCCTTACCTGTAAATTTGGGTATCGAGAGCGTAGTATTTCCAGGTTTGCTTGTCTGGCTTCAGTGGTAAAGACTTGACATCCACGGTCTAAAAAGAAGCTTGTATGATCGCCAATACCAGCTCCAACTTCTAACACAGTAGCACCAGCAATATCCAAGCCTAAACTAGCAAGATGCTCCTGTCGTCTTTGGTTATGTCGTTGATAGTGATATGAATGAAAGACATCTATCGGAGCATAGGAGTAAGCAACGTTTGCTGTAGGAACAGAGGTTGCTTGAGGCTGAGGAGATTCTCGACTCTCAACTGAATCAAGTTGGTAACCTAGAGCAGAGTCTTTCTCTTTAGGTAAAGCAATTAAGTTTAATTTTCCTTGTAAGTCTTCAATAGAAGTAATAGGAATCAACTGTTGTAAATATGGTTGATAGCGAAAGAGTTGGTAACCTATAGATTGCAAAAAATTAGCAACAGCTAAGTTACTGCCTTTACTGCCTGCAATATTTTCATACAGAATAATTGGAGAATATCTCTTAATAAGCTTGTTGCTACCGGCTAAAACTTGGAGTTCATGTCCTTCTGCATCAATTTTCAAAAAATCAACTTGGCTGATATTTTCTTGTTCAACCAAACTATCTAAAGAAAAGCAGTCAACTTTTTCAACAGGAATACCAGGATTGGTGATTTGTGCATCACCACCAATAATTTCATTCAGCTCGTTAGCACCATGTAGGCCTAGCTTGACTATACCATTGCGATCACTAGCTGCTCCAGCACATACTTTTACCCAGTCTAACTGATTAATTCTACAGGTTTCTTGCAAACAACGCACACAACCAGAAAACGGTTCAACAGCTAGCACACAACCTTCAGAACCTACCCTTAGTGCTGCACTAAAGGTGTAAACTCCCACATTTGCTCCCACATCAATAACCGTCATCCCAGGTTTTATCCAGCTGCGCCAAAACTCCATTTCCTTTTCAAACCAGTCTCCCTCAGCAAGCAAAACACTCGTCACCAAGCTGCGGAAACTCGGCTCAACAACTAAACTTAACTGCTCTTCAAAAGGTATATAAGTTATTGAACTATCACTAGCCAACTCAGTCCATTTACCATCGAGATTACTGAGATTTCCTTGACTAAGACTACGAGCCATCTCCATCCAGCTATTTGCTGTGTGCATCTGTCCTAAATCTCGATAAGCCAGATACAAAGTTTGCATAATAGCTGCTGAATCTGGTGCCAGCTCTCTAGCACGGTGTAAATACAAAATTCCTTCCCATTGATGGTTAACCAAGCTAGAAATTCCCAGCTTTAAATTAATAGCAGCTGAAGAAGGTGATATTTGAGCAGCTAGATGCAAAAATCTTAGTCCCGTTTGGTTGTAAAAAACCAGTTGTGAGCGACATAAAACCTCACTTAACAACAGTAGTGCTTGAGTATAGCCATCCTCCGCTGGCAAAATTTGAGCTAGTTGCTCACACCGACTATCTTTGCCGCTATTTGCTGGAGGTAAATAGACTATGCCGGGAGGAATTGTTTGCTCATTAACATAAGCAGGCTGTAAGGTATTGAGCAAAGCAGAGAATACCCCGTGCATACCTAGTTCCATTTCTCCAGTCATGGTTTGAAGTAGAGCTAAATGAGCAATGCAAAGTGGATGCTCTCCCAACTCCACTCCATTATTTAAAGCTTCTAAAGCCATCTCAAGAGAGAGTCCACGCAAATATGACTCCTCACATTGCTCCGCTTCTATCAGCGCCAAGACAGCAAAGTTATTTAATTCTAGAGCAGATGTCGGATTATCCCAACAAGTACCTTCAATACTGGTAGCTACCAGGGATAATTCACTTGAATCTCGATTTAAACCAATGCTCTCTAGATATTGCCAATAGCCATCAATCGGAGAAAAAGAGGATTCCATAGGAGGTTAGTTATTATAATTTACTTATCCCAGAAGCTTTCACAATTTGCTCCACAGTTAATTCTAACTCTGAAAAGGTTGGAGATTGGATACGCTCGTTGCCCTTAAATGCGTGAGATTGATACTTATCATTCACTAATTGATGAACAAAAACTGTCGGCACTTTCTCGCTAAAGGTTAAATGCGAGCAAGATGTTTGCGCATACACGCACGCTACGTCATCACACTACTGTCGTACCACTAGCACTCTTGCACCAACTAGCACACCGTCATGGTGCTGAATTCAATTGCTTGAGAATTGCTTCAAGTTCTTGCTGATATTTACCAAAATCTGCCCAATTCCCTTCCTGTACAGCTTGCTGAGCTTTGCGGTAAGTTTCCAAGGCAGATTGAGCCAGGTTGGAGGGAACTTCCGTTTTGGGAGCAGGTGCTGACGGCTGTGGCTTTCTCTCACCAAACATAGTAGCTAGAGCTTGTTCTAAGGATTCCTCCATAACAATCTCTTCGTCATAGGCGACAATTACCCGCTTTAGCTCAGGCAATTCCCCTTGCTCAGCACGCAGGTAAATTGGTTCTACGTAGAGCAAAGATTCCTGAATGGGAATAACTAGCAAATCGCCGCGAATCACTTTCGAGCCTTGTTGACTCCAGAGAGTTAACTGCTGGGAAATCTGGGGATTTTGATCAATGCGAGCCTCAACTTGCTTTGGTCCATAGACTAGTTGCTGTTTAGGAAACTCATACAATAGTAATTTACCGTAATTCTCGCTGTTGGAGTGGGCTGCCATCCAGGCAATCATGTTGTCTTTATTGCCAGGAGTAAACGGTAAAATCAAGATAAATTCCTCCGTTTGTCCCTCAGGCAGGCGCATAATCATGTAGTAAGGCTCCATGAGCTGCTGATTTCCTTCATAGACTTCTGTCGGCAGTCGCCACAAGTCTTCTTGGTTGTAAAATACTTCTGCATCACTCATGTGGTAAGACAGATACATCTGCGCCTGGATTTTAAACAGATCGAGGGGATAGCGAAAATGCTCTCTGACTTGGGGGGGAATAGTTTCGTTGGGGGCGAAAAGCTCAGGAAAAATCTGGCGGTAGCTGGCTAGTATAGGATCCTGCTCATCAACCACAAAAAACTGCATGGTACCGTCGTAGGCATCGACTAAAACCTTGACAGAGTTGCGAATATAGTTGAAATTTTTCCTATCCCCTGTAAAAGGCTCAGAATAAGGATAGCGATCGCTTATTGTGTAGGCATCGATAATCCACTGTAGCTTGCCGTCGATTAGGGTAATGTAGGGGTCATTATCTAAACGCAGAAACGGGGCAACTTGACTCACCCGTTGTTTAATCTGCCGATAATAATGGATGCGGGATTCATTGGTAAAGTAGTTGGAGATTAAAATCTTGAGACTGCCCAAGTCATAGGCATAGGCTAACCTACGTAAAAGGGAGCCCATTGGTACTCCTCCTTTACCTTCATACCTATTAGAAGCATTCTCCCCACCACGAGGGAAATCAAATTCATCGGTACTGGTGCCAGTAAAGATATAGGTATCAGTTTCTTCACCATAATAAATCTCTGGTCTGGTTACTTGCAGGTCTACCTGAGATACTGGAGGAATATCTTTAATGAGAAATTCTGGCAAGCCTTGGGAAGTAACCCGATTAACTGGACTCATCACCAAACCATAGCCGTGAGTATACTTGAGGCGCTGGTTCACCCATGTGCGAGCCCTTTCGGGTACTTGATCATAGGATAGTTCTCGTGGTGCCAGCATTACCTGTTGGTAATTGCCATCTAAGGTATAGCGATCGATATCGATATCCTTAAATCTATAATAGAGGCGGATTTCTTGGAGTTGACGGTAGGTACTCAGCAGGGGTCGATAGTCCCACAGACGAATATTACCAATCGTACTCTGATTTTCCTGTAAAGCTTGGCGGTTCAGTTGTGCTTTCGCGGGATACTGTTCCGTTTGCACCACATCAAGACCATAACCTTGCCTGGTAAGTTGAATATTGTGAGCAATGTAAGGCTTTTCTTTGGCTAGTTCGTTAGGTTCAACGATAAATTGTTGCTGAAACCAGGGATAGACTCCCCTGAGGAGCACAAAAGCAAGGATAAACAATCCCATCCCGTAGACTGGTAAAGTGATGGTGTTTTGTCTAGTTGCCACCAAGAGCACAACTGCCAACACCAACGCTAAAAAGCTCATAAGCGATAAAGCTACCAGTTGAGCATGAATATCCGTATACCCAGCTCCAAATACTACCCCTTCCTCAGAATAGAGCAGGTAATAACGCCCCAACCATAAGCTAATGGCAACTAAGACAGTTATGGCTGCCAGTAATATGCTCAGGTGAGTTTTAGCTTTGCCAGAGATAAGGTGGGAAAAGCTACCTGTAGTATTGATAGAGCCTTTGAGGAGATAAACTGTAACAGAAACTACCACTGCTCCCATTAACAGTGCCAGCAACCAGTCTCGAATTCCTTCATAGAATGGCAGTTGGAAAATATAAAAGCCTATGTCTTGCTTAAAGATCGGATCAACGCTGCCGAAATCCTTAGCATTGAAGTACTTTAAAATTGTCTCCCAGGTTCCCATGCTATTGCTCGCAGCAATCAGGGAGATAAGCAAGATTGCGACTAAGGCAATGTAATTAGGCAGGCTCTTGGTATAGGCATCTAAATCCCTAAGATCTAAAAAACGCAAGGAGTTAGATCTTAGGTAGCGCTGTTTGATAACAAACTGCCCCCCTGTTTTAGGTGCCAGCTGCATCGCCAGGCGGTAGTTAGCCCAGAGAAACAGAGCAAACACTACAAAAGTACCAAGCCAAACTAGCGATCGCCAAATCAGCCGACTCCAGAAAACTTGAGCAAAACCTACCGCCTCAAACCACCATGCTTCAGTAATCAGATGTACCACGGTACTAGATGAAACCAAAATTAGTGTGGTAAGGATCAGGATTGGGAGAAATTTGCTTAAGGGGTGGCTGTTATTTTTTTTGCCTCTAACCATGCTCCTTGATAGCTCCGAGCAAACAATAAATGTTGTTCTCTTATGCTATAGCAGTTGACAAAGCAGAATTATCCAGTAACTTATCTACATAGACAATGCTCTACCGCGAAAGTCATTAGTCATTAGTACACTGCGTACTCTCTGATACTTGACATAGACACTTTCTTCGGCTTCTCGAAGAATAGGATACTTGCGTCCGACGTAATGCAAGTCTTGGGATGAGTTAACAAGTTTCTTTAAGAGTTGTTGCAACTGTGAGTTCAAAAAATTTGCCGGAAACTACTGCCTACGTCCGAATTACCCAACACTCTTGGCAATACGGCAAGATTGAAGGAGAAGTCCAAGCAGCAGAATATGAATGGCAGTTTCAGTGGTGTTTTCGGAGCGGTCAATTGTTAGTCAAACCTTCTTTGGGACGCGCCCTAATTCAAGAGCCCCTTGGTCGATTTTTGGAGGAGTGGGATTATCAACTAGAGCCAGGAGGAGACTATGCATTTACAATTCGGGCAACGCTTTGACACTCCCCACGAGGAAGAGTCACCCCAAAGGATGAAAAGGTTTATTTTCAAAGCAAATCCGGGTTACTGGAGTTTAGACGAGATGTTAGGTAAATTTTCTTTGGTTGATTATCTATCTAAGCGAGATTTTCCTCAAAAGTGCTCATATTTTCTACATACCGTCTAATAATGGCTACCTGTTGGTCCGAGCTTAGGCGCTTAGACTTTACTTAACCAGCACTCTGTTAACAATAGGTTTAGATAATTAAGCCAAGAACCGCATTTCTAGCTAAACCAACTAAGTACTATTATGTCTTCTCTAGAAAAACGTTTGTCCGCTTTCCGTCAATTGCCTTTGCGAGCACAACTAGCGATGATTGCTTCTACTCGTGCCAACCCAACTTTGGCTCACAACCAAAAGTATATTCAGGAGTTAGAGCGCATTCATAATGAGTGTTTAGAGGAATCAACGTCTGAACAGAAGGCAGTTTATGAAAAAGCCAAAGATAATTTGACCCCATTTCAGTAAGCAATAACTAGGGCATTATTAATAATAGTAACCAAAATCATCACCTGTAATAAATCAATCATAACGACTAAATTAATCAATAAATTACAAATATTATGATTTTTTCTCAGGAAATTTTAATATAAATCAAATAAATTTATTAGATAAACATATTAGACCAGAATTTGCTATAGTAAATCTGGCCATCCTTACTATCGCTTGCATGAAGTTTTCTCCAATAATTATCGTCATTACTATCTTAGTAATTTACTTGTTTTGTTTGTTACTTATTTTCCTCTACAGCCTCATTCAAATCCACCTTGTTTATCATTATCTCAAATGGCAGCAAGCAAAAAAAACAAGAAACATACTGACATTACAAGAATTTCCCTTTGTAACCATTCAACTGCCTATATATAATGAGCTGTATGTAGCTCAGAGATTGCTAAAAGCCGTTGCGAGTTTAGATTTTCCTAAAGAACGTTTAGAAATTCAAGTTCTAGATGACTCAAGGGACGAAACACCACAAATAATTGCGGCTCAGATTCAAGATATTAAAAATCAAGGCATCAATATTACTCACTTGCAGCGCCCGAAAAGAACAGGTTACAAAGCAGGAGCCTTAGCTTATGGTTTAGAAATAGCAAAGGGTGATTATATTGCCATCTTTGATGCTGATTTTCTACCTTATCCAGATTTCTTGTTAAAAACCTTACCCTATTTTAACGATAAAAAAGTTGGTCTAGTCCAGACAAGATGGAGCCATTTAAATGAAAATTATTCTATTTTTACTAGAATCCAAGCTTTTGCACTGAATGGACATTTTTCCATTGAGCAACAAGGCAGAAATGCTGGAGGATATTTTATTAATTTTAACGGCACAGCAGGGGTATGGCGTAAAGCTGCAATTCAAAGTTCTGGAGGTTGGCATTCAGATACCTTAACTGAGGATTTAGATTTGAGTTACAGAGCGCAGCTGCTAGGATGGAAGTTTGTTTACCTTGAAGATGTTGTTGCTCCTGCAGAGATACCTGTTGCCGTTGAAGCAATCAAATCCCAACAGCACAGATGGAGCAAAGGAGGAGCAGAAACCGCGCGTAAACATCTGAAAAATATTGTTCAATCAAAGCTGCCTTGGCCAACTAAAGTCCATAGTATCGCTCATTTACTTAATTCAACAGTTTTTTTACTGATACTATGTTTAAGTTTATTAAGTATTCCTGTGTTAATTATTAAACATACTTATATTGAGTTTAGATTGTTTTTTGAAATTATTAATTTATTATTTATTTCTTTTATTAATTTATTATTTTTTTACTTCGTTTCGACTAAAAATAAATCCGCAAAAACATCTGAAAGAATCATTTACTTTGTGGTAATGTTCCCGGCTTTCTTATGTTTATCTATGAGTCTTGCTTTACAAAATTCTCTAGCAGCTCTGACAGGGTTTTTAGGAAAAAGTAGCACTTTTGTTAGAACCCCAAAATTTAATATTTTTAATCAAAACAAAAATTGGTACAATAATAAATACTTTAGTAAAACAATCAAACCTTTTACTTTTGTCGAATTTTTCCTGGCTTTATATTCTCTTTCGGGTATTTACCTAGCATATATCCTTCAAGATTTTGGCTTATTGCCATTTCATCTATTTTTAGCATCCGGTTATAGTCTTTTATCTGGAGGTGCTATTTACCAAGTATGGAAGCAAAAAAAATGAGGAGAGAGGGACTGTCTGAGGTATTTGATTGAATAACACCCATCTACTTTATTAGATCGGCGTTTACTCCCTTGTGTCCTATGCTCTCCCAGCTTCTCCAGCTTCCCTTGTTTTCAAACCTCTATTTTTTTTCTGGAGCTGTTTTTTGAGTTTTTTACGTCGGCTTTTAATAACTGCTCCATTAACGGGAACACCAGCAATCGGTATTTCCTGATATTGACGCTCCTCTTCAAGTTTTTTGAGTTCGGTATAATCAGTCCAATGGATACAATCCACTGGACAGGTGTCAATTGCTTCTTGAATCACGTCATCTGGGTCACCATCTTGCTGAACCACACGGGCTTTACCATAACTTGGTTCAATATAGAATGTGTTTCGAGCAACATGAGCACAATGCTTACAGCCGATGCAGATAATTTCATCAACATAAACACCCTTTTGCCGTAAAATACCCCCCAGCTCTGGCTCAAAACCAGAACGCTCTGGTGCATCTCGAAGAGAGCCACCTAATTCTGGCTCGAAACCAGAACGCTCCGGTTCTGTGGAAGGATCAGACATCAGGCACTCCAGCGCTGCACAACCAAACGAATCGATCCATCTTTATTGTTTTGTTGCTCAGCAACTTGAAAACCTTGTTTAGAGCTTTCCTTCATTACTGTTTGGTAAGCATAGCGCTGGGTAACTTGGTTAAGGAAACCATCAACAGACAATGGTTGTTGCCAATATTGCAAGTCAGCAACAAGTTCGTATTCTTTACCATTCCAGCTAAAGCCGATGTCATAGTTATTGTCTTGTTCAATGACGATTTCGGCATTATGGGTTTGATTGCGATAACCTCGTACTGGTCGAGGACCAGATTGCCAATCAATACCTAGGTCTGTTAAAGCAGCTTGTAAAGATACAAGGTTACGGATTTTAGTTTTGATGTTGCTGAAATGTGACATGTTGCTTTTAATCTAATCTAAGTTGAACAAAAAAATTTACCAATTGCTAAAAGTCGCTTGAGTAGTTACTTTAGCTGCTTGCTCAAGTTTTTGGCAATAATACTCTGATGTCTTCTCCTGAGAGACTACCTGTCCCAACTGAGCTTCAATCGCTGCTGTCACCTCTGCGCAAGAGTAGCCAACGATCCCGGTGACTTTCTCCTTCACCCGACCATCTGGATAAATGATAAATTCTAATGTTTCCATGCTTGAATTGAAATGCTTGGTCAATGCTGGATTTTGGGTTTTGAGCTGTTGCGCTGATTAGGCGACAGCTGAAGATGATTTTGATGTCTTTTCAACAACCAGTTAACTGGTCAGTTGCTTTACAAGCCGCAGGACTTCGCATTAATACGAGTCATAATGTAATAAAAATATACATTTGACTAGTATTATACTCTAGTCTGTTGTTAAGTTTCGCGTAACTTTTCTCAGTAGTCAAGCTAGAATCCCACTGAAAAATTGGTTGTTAACAAAAATATACTGGTCTATATTTTGTGCTGGCTTCTGCCTAGCATTGCTCAACAACACTACCAACCTTAGATAATTAAGGTTTGTTTTACTATTAAGCATCATGATTGAAAAGCAACTTACAACTTCGACTAACCCCACCAATGTTAGCTCACTAACAGCAAAGCCAGTAAAAGTCGGTGTTTTAGGCTTCGGAGGTTTAGGTCAAGCCGCTGCCAGGGTTCTTGCTCCCAAGCAACAGATGCTCTGGGTAGCAGCAGCGGATCAAAAAGGCTACGCTTATAACGCTGCTGGATTAAATCCAGACAGCTGTATCACTACTTACCGCTCCCAAGGTTCACTGGGTTATTTAGAGCCAACTGGTGTTCTGAGCAACCAAACTATCCCAGACTTAATCACTAAAGCCTCTGTAGATGGATATTTTTTGGCGCTGCCGAATTTACCCAATACCTTTATGGCTTCTGTCGCACAGCAATTTATTCAAGCTGGTTGGCAGGGGGTTTTGGTGGATGCTCTCAAACGCACCAGTGCCGTCGAGCAACTGTTAAACCTCAAAGATGAGCTACAAGCGGCGGGAATTACTTACATGACTGGTTGCGGTGCTACACCAGGGCTATTGACTGCGGCTGCAGCTTTGGCTGCCCAGAGTTATGCTGAGATTCACAAAGTAGAAATTACTTTTGGGGTTGGGATTGCTAACTGGGAAGCCTATCGAGCAACAATTCGGGAGGACATTGCTCATCTTCCTGGCTATGATGTGGAACGAGCCAGGGGGATGAGTGACGCAGACGTAGAAGCTTTACTAGAAGAGACTGATGGCATTCTGAAGCTAGAGAATATGGAACATGCTGATGATGTCATGTTGGAACTAGCCGGAATTTGCTCCCGCGATCGCGTTACTGTTGGTGGGATTGTAGATACCCGCAATCCCCAAAAACCCCTCAGCACTAATGTCCAAATCACTGGTCGTACTTTTGAAGGTAAAATTTCAACTCATACCTTCACTCTTGGAGATGAGACTAGTATGGCAGCAAATGTCTGTGGTCCAGCTTTTGGTTATCTCAAAGCTGGGATATCACTACATCAACGAGGTATTTATGGGCTATTTACTGCAGCTGAAGTGATGCCGCAGTTTGTTAATTAGGGAGTAGGGAGCAGGGAGTAGAAAAGATCCTACTGGCGTGGCAAGCCTTAAATGTTGCATTAGGATTTCCAATAAAAACAATACTTAGCCTCGATTTTGCCATTTTGCTATTGCCCTATTTTAAGCTTGTCACGCCACTACAGTTAGTTATTATTCTATGTTCGCGCTCTTGTTTTAGAGAAAGCAATTGTCTAAACTCATTGTTATCCAGTCTAGATCAATTGCACAACAGCGACTAATGACCAGCATTTCTGCGGTAGATTTATTTTGCGGAGCTGGGGGATTGACCCACGGTTTCCAGCAAGCAGGTCTTCCTGTAAATGCTGGGTATGATATTGACCCTGTCTGTAAGTTTCCCTACGAGAATAACAACGAAGTAAGATTTATTCTTAAAGGGGTAGAAAAAGTTACTGGTGCTGAGTTATTAGAACATTTTTCCCTAGGTGAAATCAAGGTACTGGTAGGATGTGCTCCATGTCAACCATTTTCATCCTATTCGAGACGATACGGTAAGAAAAAAGTCCAAAAGTGGAAACTCCTGAAGGATTTTATTCGCCTTGTACAGGAGTGTAATCCGGAAATTGTTTCTATGGAAAATGTACTCCAGTTGAGACAATATCAAGTTTTTCAGGAATTCACTACTGCTTTGGAACAATTAGGCTACTTTGTGATTGCCTACGAAGTTGATTGTCTTAACTATGGTATTCCTCAAACACGCAAGCGATTAGTCTTGTTTGCCTCGAAGTTTGGGAAAATCAATTTAATTGTGCCAACCCACCATAAAATGAGTTTTGAAACTGTACGCAGTACTATCAGTGGTCTTGAACCTCTTGATGCAGGCCAATCATCCCATACTGATCGCCTTCATCGTTGCAGTAAGCTCTCAGATCTCAATCTTCGTCGTATTATGGCTTCTAAACCTGGTGGAACTTGGCGAGATTGGCCTGATGATTTGATTGCCAAATGTCATGTTAAAATGACTGGTCAGACATACCCAGCAGTTTATGGTCGGATGGAATGGGATCGCCCCAGTCCAACGATCACAACACAGTGTTTTGGTTTTGGAAATGGTCGGTTCGGTCATCCTGAACAAAATAGAGCAATATCCCTTAGGGAAGCTGCATTGTTGCAAACCTTTCCTGCAAACTATGAGTTTGTAGCTCCTGATAAACCTGTGATGTTTAAAAGTGTAGGACGATTGATTGGGAATGCTGTTCCCGTCAAGTTAGGGCAGGTTGTTGCACAAAGTATCATGAACCATCTTAATTAAGGAGTTAGGGAGTACCTCTAGATGAGTCCAAGTAGTCCTGATTAGCTAAATAGGTTTCAATATTTTGCAGTATTTGTCTCAAATATTCGACTACTTTATTTTGAATTCTTAATAGATCTCCCATCGTTTGAGTGCGTCCTACTTCAGCAAAAGACTTGACACCATGTGCTAAATCATTTCTATTGGTCTTAACTGTCAACAGATCTTGTCCATTTCCTGTCTTTGTATACTCAGTATTAGATGAAAAACCATACATTTCTGCTGTTTTCCTAATTTCCCTGCCATCAATGTTGCCTGAAAAGATCTCTTCTTTATCGAATCCAGCAGTGATTATATCAAGGGAGATTGCTGTTATTTTCATCAGGACTTTATCAGGACTACGCCTTGCCAGGTTTTTGAGGATAATTTTCCTGAGTTCAGGTCTGATCTTGTCAAATGAAACTCTTTTACTACGAAGTTCCTCAAAAATTGCTTCTATGGCATCACGCATGGTAGCTTCAACCAGGTTATATAGCAACAAAAATCCACTGGCTTTGAGAGTTTTTTCTAATTCAGGGTCAATCTTTCCGATTTTATTTCCTCCATTCTTCTCTTCCATAATTAACTTGGTTGTTCCCTGTTCCAGACTATTGAGGAAAATGAAATACTGGTTTACCTCTTTAGTTCGTTCGTTAAAATCTTGAAATAATGTGCTGGTCATAATTTGCCTGACAGTTGATCTCGCACATATTCGATCCGTCGAATTACTTTAGGTCTAGAATTGCTAGCATCGGATGTAGTGTACTCTCTAAATTGGTCAGAGTTGAGCCACTCCATTGACTCTGGTTCAATGGTAATTTTTTCTCTCAATGCAAGAGCAACACCTACAGCAATTGCTTCAAATCGGATACGAGGAGTTCTGGTGTGTCCTTTGCCTTTACTAAATCCATTGGGAAAATGCTTTTCGACAAAATCCAGCATTGACTGGAATTCATTGGTCATTCCTTCACGATCAAGTCTTTCGTGATTGTGTGCCTTTAAATAATCGTTAAGGAATTTATTCACTTGGCGAACAAAGTTCTCATAATTATTTAAATATGCAAAGAAACGCAACACAAATTCTTGGGGTTCCCGTCGGCGAATCGATGCTTTAGAAAACCGGCATAGCTCACGAAACTTGATATTTTCAGATAATTCTTCAATTAAATCAAGGAATGGTCCAGGTGATATACGTCTGCGCATGTCCATATCGTTCAAATCAACACTCCCAGTGTTAATTCTTTCAAACATATCCCTACGCACTTCTTCATCTGCCTTCTCAGTTAATTGGATCATCCGCAGAGTACTTCGTTTAAAGCGCCTCTGTCGTGCCAGTGTTAAGTCAGCAAAGGTGAAGTTATTCAACTTCTCTAGCTTTTCTAACTTCTGTAAGGTTAGTTCATTACTGAGAAATCTCGTCAGAGTACGGATGCGTTGTGTACCGTCTACTATCTCCAAACGTCCTAGATCATTTTCCTCATCGTAGATATCCGCAACAAAGATGTATGGTATGGGTAATCCTAAAAGCAAAGACTCTATAAATTTTGATTGTCTTGTCTCATCCCAAGCCATCTCCTGCTGGTAGTCCGGTATGAACAAACTACCATCCATATATTTCTGAACCAGTATTTCCACTGGATACTCTTTAGTGTCGTAATCGACAGGCTTTTGCTTTTCCCGAATCTCTGCTTCAGCGGCTTCTATAAGCTTATCTGTGATTTCTGACTCTGATGGCATACTTTGACCTTGGGTATTATGTTCTGTAACTAGACGGACATGATATTACACCCTAGATCCAGAATGACAGTTATCAGAACTATTGTTTCAAGATCAACTAAAGTGCTAGGTCACCCAATTGTCTACTCATTTTTTTAACTACCCCTATCTAATCTGAAAATAGAAGTCAGGAGAGAAAAGTTTTCATCCTTTTGTTGTGAGCTTCGGCTCATGGGAGTCTGACATGAAAGTAGGGAGCAGGGAAGAGTCTACTTTCATGTATGGTGGTGACAAAATTTTTTCATGGGGACTGCCTTCTTTAACTTAACGGGGTCCAGCTTCTATAGCTGAATTAGCAATTGCGCTCATAATTGCTTCCTCTTCGCCGAGGTTCCTACCAACCCCTCTAAGAACAATTCTGTAAACTAAATCTTCCCATACCCATTCAATTGTAGATGGTCTACAAGCAAAATTACTTTCCGCAGTGCGCAAAGTGCGATTGCATCTGCTAGGAATAAAGTAGCCTCTAATACCTTTTGCTAGATGTACTTCTTTCGTGAAGGGATCATCGGCATAATATAACTGACCCACTGGTTCAGCTGAGAAGGAACCGATAGTACAAGAGATTATTCCCTGACATTTACTATTGAGTTCTAGATTAAGCTTGTACTGTTTATTGCTAATTTGGGAACTTACATAAATTGGCGCTCCCTTGAGGGGCATTTTACTGGGTAAGAGAATTAGTACATCAGTTTGTTGCTGGAGTTGAGGCAAGACTGGAATAAATGGTTCAGCTACTGCTAAGGACTCCTCTGGTGCGCCGCGATCGAGATTTATGATAGTCCTGGCAGTATCACGAGGAATACCATAGCGGACAAGAGTACTAGGGTTCAAAGCTCCACTAACAGAAACAATTGTTCGCCACCTCTGATTTTCCTTAATAAGAAAGGTTTCTCCTCCACCTTGTCCCCAAAACCAGTGAGCGAGAGCATAGGATTCAAAAAAAGTGATTTTGGTTACCTCAGGAGTAATACCAGAAAATCCTCCTCTTTGAAACAAGTCGAATAGCACGATTTTCCGAATCACAGAACTATCGTCAGCAATGGCGGGGGGAGGATTAGTAATGGTTGCGAGGAATGGAGCTGTACCCAAGATGCTGAGGCTAATGATACAACCAAGTAAAGATTTGTTCTTCATAAAGATGTTCTATAGTTCAATAGTCGCCATATTACTATTGAGGCAGCCTTGATACCTATACCTTTAGAGCCACGCGCCGCCTGCTAAAAATGCAAGAAACACTCCCTATTCCCTATTCCCCATTCCCTATTCCCTATTCCCTTTCTTTGTTAAATCCTGATTTTCTATTTAGCCTGCGAAGTGTAATTTAGGTTGCTGGCAAAAAAGTAAGGAAAATTTTCTGTTTCCAATTCCAGTTCCCAATTCCTAGTTCCCAATCCCTTGTTAGAAAGATCATGTTTAGCAAGCCTGAATTGGATTCACTCCAACCACTCCAGAATGACGAATTTCTGCCACCGATTAGTCGCTGGATAACATTAGGTGGTATGTTGCTGGTAGGTACTTTTGGCGCAGCTGTTGTTCTTGCTTCGGTGATTGAGTATAACGTCAAGGTAAGGGCCATGGGTGAGGTTCGTCCTGCTGGAGAAGTACAAGTCACTCAAGCGGAAACCCAAGGAACACTCAAGAGTATTGAGGTTAAGGAAAACCAGGTTGTTGAAGCAGGAGGGGTAATTGCTTACATCGACAACCCAAACCTCAATAGCTTGGAAACGGCAAAGAGTTCCTGGGAAGCTAACATTCAGGAAGATGAAACCAAACTTGCTCAGACTAAGGCTCAATTGGAAGTCTTAGATAAAAGGATTTTAACTCAGGCTGGATTAACATCCTCGGAGCAATCGGGAGATAACCTTGATTTTGTGCTCGAAAGAGCCTTGGTGAAAATAGCCAAAAAGCAGTCAAAACGGGCTCAGCAGTTGGCGAATCAGCGCCAGAACCTCAAAAACACTTTGAATGAAACTAATGGTAGTCTCCGTCGTCGGCAAAGCCAGTTGCAAAGGATTGAAGGAGAAATTAGCAAAAGTGTAGTACGTGCTCCCACTGCTGGCAAAATCCTGAAATTGGAGGTACGAAATCCTGGACAAAGAGTGAATTCTGGAGATTCAATTGCCGAAATTGTTCCGAGTGACTCGCCTTTGGTGATTAAAACACAAGTATATCCCCAAGATATTGGCAAAGTAGAAACAGGCCAAACGGTACAAATGCAGGTATCGAGTTTTCCTTATCCCGACTATGGCACCCTCCAAGGGACAGTCACAGAAATGACTCCCGATACACTTCCTTGTAATGGCAATTGTGTAGGTGGAGCTACTGCTTATTATGAGGTAGTAGTTATGCCCGAAAGAGCCTATCTTGTCAAAGGTGGTTCCCCAACTGATGAGTCTGCCTCACGCCAGTATGCCATCGAACCCGGCATGGTAATCACGGCAGATATTATTTCCCGCAAGGAGCGAGTGATTACCTTTATTTTGAGAAAGGCAAGGCTGCTAGCTGATTTTTAGCAAGGCAATAGGCAACAGGCAACAAGGGACTGGGATCTATTACTTTTAGTAGATTAACCAATTAACAATTTTTATTTGCACAACAGCTTATATGTTGCAATGCAGCTTGAATTAATCGCGAGAGCAGCTGAAAATAGTCAAAATAGCCATAGCATTTTATTTATTCACGGTGCATATCACGCTGCATGGTGTTGGGAAGAGCATTTTCTGGACTATTTTGCTAATTCTGGATACTTTGCCTATGCTCTGAGTCTGCGAGGACATGGCAATAGCGAGGATTCAAAATCTTGTGAAAGTTGGTTTAACGCATACTTGGAAGACATCAAGCAAACTATACAGAAACTTGGGCAACGGACAATCTTAGTGGGACACTCCCTTGGTGGAATGCTTGTTCAGAAATATATCGAGACGAATTGTGTACCTGCTGCAATTATTCTGTCCACAGCTACACCACAGGGATTGCATGCTTTAGGGAAACGTCTTCTACACCTTTATCCAATCAAAACTATTCAAATGCTTTTGACTGGTAATCCCGATATTTTGTGGCATTCTTCCCAAGTCATTGCAAATAGTTTTCTACCCCATCAAATCAATCAAGATCAGAAAAATCAATATATAAAAAGGATTGTGAGCCAATCCGAATCTGGGCACTTGATGTTAAAAGAGTTAGTATCTCTAGAGTTTAACCGCCCTGTGAAACCTCAACGTGTCTTGGTAGTAAAAGGAAAACAAGATACATTAATTCAAGATAGAGAGTGTGAGATGCTTGCCAATATTCATCAAGTTCAACCCATCTTCCTCGACGAGCTTCCTCACGATTTAATGTTGGGAGAAAATTGGAGACTTGCAGCAGACACAATTTTGAAGTGGCTACACTCTGAATGCTTACATTAGGGTTCATACTAAATCCGGGTTAGATACCCGGTGTTTTGAGAAAGATGGGGAAGCTGGGGGAGCTGGGGGAGAAAACCCACCGGATGATAACGGGGGTAGAATAGGTGAATTTAGTATCAATACACAAGAAGCTGCACTGTCACTGCGCTAGAGAGCGGGTGAGGTGAAAAAAAGTTGTGGGAGAGCTTTAGTAATGAGTGTCTGACGATGTAGGCACTCTTGCAATAGGGTAAAATACCATATTGATCAAGGAAGCAAGTTAAATTAAGAACTTAAAAGTTCCACATTATTTCGGAAAGCAGTCAAGGCATGACTGGTTCGATTAGCAGCTAGAGCACGAAAAATTTCGTCAGAAACTTCCGGTGTAACAATCGTCTTAATTTCAATATTAGTATTGTAACCAGCAATATCTCCCATCCGTGTCCCGTGACCACCTTCGCCCCTTGCTTCAATTAGAGTATAGCCAGTTGCTCCCTTGCTTTTAATCAGTTTGATAATGCTATCTCTAATAGCATTTTCAGTAATAATAGTAACCAAGACAGCTGGTGTAACAGGAGTGGTTTCGCTCGACATAGGGAAATCCTCAAACATTGTTTTCAGCAGAAACTACTTTACATCAAAAAACGCTTTCACCTCAGCATGATACTTGAGTGCGTAAGTCCTATAAAAATAACCCTATCTCACTCTACCTAAATTACCTTTTTGTTAGTACAAATGACTAATAACAAAGGACTAATGACAAAATGTTCTAGGAGTATCCTCCAGCCAAACAATTTCTTTAGCCTCATCCGTCAATTGAGCTTCCCTTTGTCCAGCAGAGCGTTTCCAAGCACCAAAAAGACTAATCGGCGTACCAATGATATCGATAGGAGGAGTCTTGTGCGCGATCGCTTTGATACTATTTACTGGTAATTCCTTTAACAGCCAGCGACTGAGCCGATAGAGATATTGTGGTGTTGTCAGTTCCGTCATCAACTCAACGCCATGCAGTTCATTTAAATAGCGGTTAGAGCAACCATATCGACGCCACTGACGTGCATATTCTGTGAGGGTAGAGCGGTGTCGATGCTTAACAATTGCAGTAGGGACAAAATTTAGTTGCCAGTCGGTTTGGTGTTGAATGCGCCAGCAGATATCCGCATCACCACCAGTGGTTAAGTAGGGACGAAACAATCCTACCTGTTCAAATATCTGTCTCCTAATTGCTAGGTTGGCAGTTTGTCCGTAGGGGTAAAAGGGATGTGCTAGGGTATGTTGCTGGGATAAAACCTGGTGGCGCTCAGCATGTTTTTCTAGGAGGGTTTTTCCAGGTAAAGCAATAATTTCACCAACGACAATACCGATACTTGCTTTAGCCAACGGAACGATCAAAAGTTCTAGCCAATCTGGCTGAGGGCGACAATCAGCATCGGTAAAGGCAAGAATTTCACCTTTAGCAGCTCGAATACCAGCATTGCGAGCTGCATAGGAGCTTTGGATGGTAGACTCCTGTAAATAGCACAGAGTTATACCCTGGGATGCTGCCTCTTGAATAGCCGTTTGGATGATAGCAGCAGTGCGATCGCGGCTACCATTATCCACTAAGAGATATTCTACTGCTTCAAATGAATAGCTCTGAGTTAATAAACAGCTGATTAGTTCGGGTAAATCAGCTTCGCCGTTATAGACGGGTACAATTACGGAAACTTTTGGTAAGCATCTTGCGTCATTGATCACTGGTTATTGGTCATTTGTTGTTTGTAATTGGTCATTGACCCTTACATACCAGTATGGAGAGCACAACACAAACAAGCAAGAATGCCATTAATTATATAAAACACACCAACAATCTTGGTTTCTGACCAGCCAGAGAGTTCCAGGTGGTTATGAAACGGTGACATTCTGAAGATGCGCTTACCTTCGCCGTACTTCCGCTTTGTGTATTTGAAGTAACTAACTTGGATAATGACTGAGAGGCATTCTACAAAGAACAAACCGCTAACAATCAATAAACACCAGAGGTTTTGGCTCAAAAGACCTACTGCTGCCAGTGCTCCTCCTAGTGCTAGGGAACCGGTATCACCCATAAATACTTTAGCTGGGTTGTGGTTATGGCAGACAAAACCCAGATAACTACCACTTAGGCAAGCACAGAAAATCATTAAACCCGGTGAAGTTGGAGCAATAACTGCTCCTAGCCCGAAAAGAGCAATTGCGCCGGTACCAGCAGCTAATCCATCAACACCATCAGTGAGATTAGTGGCATTAGTTTCTGCCAAGAGCACGAACATTGCTAAAGGCCAAAATAGTACACCTACGGAGAAAACAATGCCAAAAGGTAGAGTGATATTAGTGATATCGACTGGATTACTCCAAGCCAGCCAAGAACAAAATACTAAACCAACGCCAATTTGTAGGGCTAGTTTGAGACGAGGGGAAATCCCTTTATTCGAGCGGCGTAGAATAATTTGCCAGTCATCCAACCAACCAATCCCTGCATAGGCAAGAGTTACCAGTGATACTACTAGTACATGGACTAGATCTTGGGTTGTAGCTAGCCATCCTGACCATACCAGAGCTATAGCAACTGCCACTGGAACGACAAACACCCCGCCCATAGTCGGAGTGCCTGCTTTTCTCAAATGAGTTTGGGGTCCATCTTCGCGGATAATTTGTCCTAACTTCAGTGAGCGTAAAAGTGGGACGACCCATAAACCTAACGCCGCAGTCATTAAGGTACAAATTACTAGGGGCAAAGTCATCGCCATACCAGAAAAAGGCATTCGCCCTGCTGTCCAATCCAGAGTGAATGCTCCCAAACTTAGCCCAGCTGTCAGTAATGCTAGGAGTCTGAATCCCGTCAGCTTCGACGAATGCCCGGAAGATATTTTTGCGTCAACCACTATTATGTTCTTTCCTTTGTCAATCATTCCTCACACACAGGCGATTAGCTAGCGCCTTTCTTGATTCCCGTGTTGACTAACAGCAATCATAGGGAATCCTACCATCAAAAGCTTACTTTGGCTCGAATCATAAGCAAATTTACTCTTGATGTTATCCAATATAGGCAACTACAACTTTAACCGCAGATAAATTGGTTGCGGACAAAGGTTGTAAATGTTATAGAGCTGGGATTTGCTTGGATTCTACAGCTAAGAAATCTAGCCGCTTAAAGTAGTAAAAATTGGTGTTAACTCCCAGAAAATCTTTGTCGCCACCCGATGTGGCTCTTGCTACTGCACCTTCTTGAGCGGAGTAAGCTATCCATGGCTGATTGCTTGCTGCTATGAGCCAAAAGCAATCCGTTGGGATTAAACCTTCTTACATTACTTTTTTCAGCTCGGCTTTGCTTAATCCTGACAAATTATATAAATTTTTCTTATTATTTTTTGGATAAAATTTATCTTTCATACTAGAGCTGATACCAAATCCGGCATATATAACCCCGTTATCCCCAGATGGTAGAGACGCGCCATGGCTCGTCTCTACAAGGTTTCACGATTTCCTTAAGACGGAGGTGGCTAACCCGGATTTGCTATGACTCCTATTTTCAGATTAGAAGTCGGTTGAGGGCGCACGTCGGTGCGCCCCTACGTAGGAATTCCTGAATAAAGTATTATCTTCTGTTAGAAGATTACTTTGAATTGCTATATGTCAATAAGTCTAGAGTTAGAGTTTATACTACTCAGTATAGCAGAGTAGAAATAACTGGGTAGTAAGGAATTTCTGCTCTGCTGCATTAGTGGGACTTAAACGAAGTTTAAGCCCAAATATACCCTAAATCCTCTTTGTGAGCGGCAAATACATCCCTATTTTGGGTCAGCCAAAAAGAAACGGAAAGACATATAGCGTTTCTTTTTGGGATGTGAAGCCAGTTATTCAGGAAAAGGCAATAGGCAATAGGCAATAGGGGAAAGAGATATGGAGGTTTTTTTTCTTAAGTGTTCGGTGCTCCAAGTTTCACGAGAGCAACCACTTAGGGGAAGTTAGCAAAAATAGTTCACTTTGACTCAAAGGTGTCTTAGTTTCTGGAATGTGTAAGCCAATAACCCCAGCCTTTTTGAGTACAAGTTTTTCTTGGGATTTACCCCATACCAAAGTTTCTGCCCAATTTCCTAAATCTGGTTGATGACCAACTAATGCTAAGGAGTTTGCAACTGTATGATTTTTCCACTGCAATTTGAGCCAATTTACCCAGGTATGAATGTCACCATCAGGAGCAAGACTGGGAAACTCTTCAACTCGGTTACTTAGACCAATATCTTTGAGTATAACGGCAGTTTCTCTGGCTCGTACCAACGGACTGGTCAAAATCAGGTCAAAACGCAGTCCAATTCTATACAGTTCCTCAGCCACTTTACCAGTTTTTTGACGCCCTTTATTAGTCAGACGGCGTTCTTCATCATTGGAGTAAGCTTCCCTGTCGGCGGCAATACCGTGACGAATTAAGTATAGTTCCATTTTTATTAGTCATTGGTCATTGGTCATTTTTCCTAATACCTAATACCCAATGGTGACAAGTTAAAAGGTGGTGCATTTTGTCAACTCCCAGATATGGTGTTTGGGGCTAAAAAAACCCTATATATGGAATTGGACTTTGGACAAAAAAATCTATATTCTTCATTCTCCATTCTCTATTCTCCATTCTCCATTCCCTTGACAACGACGATTTTGCCTTAACTTGTCACCAATGCCTAATACCTAACACCTAATACTCTTGCCTTTGAGCTGGAACTACATCTGGTAGGGAACGACGAATTAAATATAACCACACTAAACCAGCAAGTCCCAGTGCGATCGCAACTAAACTGACTACTTGAGCGATGCGTAATGATCCGAGCATCAGGCTATCAGTACGAAATCCTTCAATCCAGACTCTACCCATACTATAGGCAATCATGTACAGCAACGCTAAAGTCCCTATCTTCAGATGGGGTTTCCTCTTTAAATCTCGAAAGAACAAATTTATCAGTAAGCCAAAGACTAATAAGTTCCATAAAGATTCGTAGAGGAAGGTGGGATGAAAATACTCAAAGTTAATCAGATTGGGAGGACGATTTGTTGGTGGAATATAGAGTTTCCAAGGTAAATTTGTTGGTCTACCAAAAGCTTCAGAATTGAAGAAGTTACCCCAACGCCCGATGGCTTGACCCAAAATTAGGGAAGGCACTACCAGATCTGCTAGTAACCAAATAGATACTTTATTAATACGGGCAAAAATTGTCGCTGCTAAGATACCGCCTAGGATAGCACCGTGAATTGCAATGCCGCCTTTCCAAATGGCGATGATGTTTTCAGGGCGCTGGGTGTATTCTTGCCACTGAAATAGGACATAGTAGAGTCTAGCACCAGGAATTGCCCCAATTACTAGCCAGATTGCCAAGTCACCCATAATATCTGGGTTCAGGTTGCGGTGCTTAGCTAGGTACATGGAAAGACTAACCCCGATTAATACGGCTGAGGCAATCAATAGTCCGTACCAGCGGATTGCTAAGGGTCCTACCTCAAACAGAATTGGTCCTGGAGAGGTAAATTGAAAGCCTAGGGTGAGAGGAGAGATAGCTTGCAGCATTGAATTTTCGAAAGTGGGCAACGAGCAACTTTTGTTCAATTTTAGGTTGCTAAGGGGGCAATACTGCTCGGTTAGGCTGAAGATTCAGATGATGAGGCAAATGTAGAATGTAGAATTGAGAATGTTTCAAAAAAATGGCTCTCGTGGATTAACTGTGGTCAATTCACCGAAAATAAATTCTAAAATCCTTGTAGAGCAAAGATTTTAGCCAAATATTGATTCTAAATTCTTCATTCTAAATTCTAAATTCTTCATTCTAATCTAACCATGATGCAGTTTATTTTCTCAATAAATCAGGGGTGGTCAAAGCAATGGATATGTAGATGCTTGACTACTACCATATTTGGACTAGTGCAGCACGGCGGAAATAACCAAAGCGTGAAAAAAGGTCAAAAAGCTTACGGTAAAAGCTTTATTCCCTCCTGCCTTCTGCCTTCTGCCTTCTGCCTTCTTGCTCTAGCTATCTTCCTAGGAATCATCTGGACACCAGCAGCAGTTGCTACCACCGCTACTATGCAACCACCAATAGAGGTGAAAGTCAGCCTTGGTAACAGTGCTAATGAGTTAAAGTTTTTTCCTAGTAACCTAGAGTTTGTTGCTGGTAAGCGCTACAAACTGCTGTTGGATAACCCTAGTCTTCAAAAGCACTACTTCACCGCTAAAGACTTTGCTGATGTTAGCTGGACTCAGAAAGTCCAAGCCGGTAAGGTAGAAGTCAAAGGGGCAATTCATGAACTAGAACTACAACCCGGTGGTGAGGCAGAATGGGTATTTGTACCGATGAAGCCAGGAACCTACGAACTCCACTGCTCTATTCGAGGACATACAGAAGCCGGTATGGTCGGAACAATTGCAATCACAAAGTAAGCGTCTGACGACGCAGGCAACAAGCAAAAGACAACGGGATAAAATACCGCGTCGAAAAGGAAGATGAGAAACAAATCAGCTTCCCTTGACAGTCTTTGTAGTATTTTGTAGTATAAATATAGTTTCTAAACTCTCAAGAGAATAAGTCTTAGTTAGATGGATGAGCTATTTCCGTCACTCATAGCCTCTTGGATGTAGTTAAAGATAATGAGCGGACCCAACTGTTAATTGTCTGCGATGCCAATGATTGTGCATCTAACTTAATTTTATGATTACGTTAACCAAACGTCCCTATGTCAATGAAACAGATTTATCTGCGATCGCAACTTTAATCAATGCTTGTGAAGTAGTCGATCAACTCGATCAAGGTACATCAGTATCGGAACTACAGCAATCATTAGATTATCCCTGTCTGGATAAGGCTCGTGATATCCGCCTCTGGGAAGATACTGATGGTAAGCTAATTGGCTATTCCCACATTGGGATTCCTGAATCCGGAGAAGAACTTGACTGCTTTTTGGGGTTTCGCGTCCACCCCACAGCACGGGGCGGTGATCTGGAATCGCAGATTATTGCGTGGGGCGAGGGGCGACTGCGTGAGGTGAGCCAAGAGCGTGGCAAGAAGGTGAAACTACGCTCTGGCGCTCGCGCAGATCAATCTCAACGCATTGCCTTACTCGAAAGGCACGGTTTTACTGCTGAGCGCTACTTTTTCACGATGGAGCGATCGCTAGTTCTGCCTATTCCAGAACCCAAGTTACCGGCAGGTTTTATCCTTCGTCAAGTAGAAACTCAGCAGGATGCTCAAGCTTGGGTAGAAATGTTCAACCAATCGTTTATCGATCACTGGAACCACCACGAGTTAACAGTTGAGCATTATCGATACCTTGTAACTCAGTCATACTACAAGCCTGAATTAGATTGGATTGCTATTGCTGCTGATGGTACATTTGCTGCCTTCTGCGAGTGTGGCATTAATCCAGAAGCCAATCAGCGTAGTAGACGTAATGAGGGTTGGATTAATGTGCTTGGTACCAGGCGAGGCTTTCGCAAGCGGGGATTAGGGCGAGCTATGTTGCTTGCTGGAATGCAACGGTTGCAAGCTAACGGTGTTGATACGGCAAGACTTCGTGTTGATTCTGAGAACCCTTCAGGTGCTCTCAGGCTTTACGAATCAGTTGGTTTCAGGAGTATTCACACCAATATTTCTTTTGTTATTGGTTGTTAGTTATTTATCCTTTGTACTAATAACCAATGATACTAAATCCGCCTATTCTACCATCGTTATCTTCTTCCCCAGCTCCCCCAGCTTCTTAGCTTAGCGTCTCGCATTGTAATACTATATAAGGGTAGCTACGCAGGTGCGATTGCATCCTTTATGCACTTAAGAAACACCTGCGGAGGAGTAGGGGTGTTTGTTTAGCGTTCTCGTTCGGCTTAGCTGTTGCCGTAAGCTAGAGTAGCATTTGGACGACAATTTAATTACATAGACCTTATTATATTTACTTTTGGAAACGCTTAGAAACTGCAATTAATTTTCGTCCGTTTGCTTCCACGGTAGAAGAATTTTCCCTTGTAAATGCCGTTTCACCAACAAATGATACATCTGTCTGAGCTGGAACTGCAATTCTAATGACAGAATGACCTTTATACAAAATTGTATCAATCTTCATTAAAACTTGAGTTTTTAATGGATCGGTTAATTCAGAATTACGCAATTCATTTACTAAAATTTTAACATAATTTTCAAGTGATTTTCCTTGATTTTTTGCTTCTCTGTCGATTCCGACTACATATCTTCCATTAACTTCAACTAGCTCAATTTTATCTAAGAGTTTAATTCTGTCTGCATCACTTTTTTCATCAGCTACTCCTAGAAAAATATAGCCATCAGTATCTGGATCTGAATTGGCAATTCCACAAATTGTTTCAATAATTCTTTTAATTAAGTCTTTGTTGAGTTTCCTAGCTGGAGATAAATCCAGTAAGCCTTGCTTGCATTCATACTTCGCAGTTTCTATGCGAGATCGAAGTAAAGAGTTCTTGAAAGTTTGTATTAATTCAGCACCTTGTCCAAGGGTTGATCTATCTTTTTGTACAAAATAATCTTGAATTAATCCTTTTGTTTGATCAATATTTCTCTTACGATCTTGTATTGTTGTATAGCGACGGCTTAAATTTAGATTCTGTTGAAGATTTTTAAGTGCATTTATAATCCCTTCTGAATTAGCAGGAAAAAGCTCTTGATTGATTATTAAATCAAAAAAAGCCATAAATATTGTGTAAAACGCTTGTGGGATTGGATTGTTGCTACCAGGATTCACAATATTTACTAAACACTTGTTTTTTGTATTGTATGATTCAATAGTTTCTCCAAGAATAGAAAAAGTCTTTATAATATTATCATCTAGTTTAGTTGGTGTATATATAGCCAAGGAGTTTTCTATATCTTTAAAATATTTGCTTTCTTCATCATAAAGATGATCTAACCTTTCTTTACTTCTTGGGAGAGGTTCATCTAGTAGCACAGAGGCTGAAATATCTGCAATCATATCTTCATCTTCACTATCCCGCAATTGAGATATTCTAAGAATGCCTTGCTTGCACCATAGGGTATCTTCAGCTTTAATTCTATAACCTTGATCAGATTGTCCAGAATCAATACTTATTTGTGGCATATCATACAAAAAAAGTGTCTTTTTTGTATCATCACCACGTAATTTCATTGCAATTGTACGCACTACTTCGGCAAAAGGTGTGGTGACACCTGCTTGTCGTCTTTCTTGATTGCTTAAATGTTTTCCACCTGAGTTAATTCTACCAAAAACTTCTGTGATATCATTTTCTTCCATTGCAGTATAGATAGTCACTGCAAGTTGATAATCTAAAATATCAGCACATTCTTTACGAGAAAGCCGTAAATCTTCTCCTTGTGCTATTTGGAAAACATTTTCATCAGCTAGTTGTTTGGCGTAAGAAAATTCATCAATATTGAAGTATTGATGTTCAAATGTAAATATATTTTCTATGAAACTGCAAATAGCATTAAGCCGTTGCATTCCATCTATAATTTCATATTTGCCACTCCCATGAATTTGAGGACGTTCAGCTAATAAAATTAGAGGGATTGGATACCCTTTAAGAATACTTCCTATCAATCTTTTTTTTTCTTCAACTGTCCAGATAAGCTTTCGTTGATACTTTCGATTCACTAACAAACTACCTGAGCGATAAAGTCGATATGCTTCAGTAACAGTCATCCCGCGTGGCACAATACTCATGATTATTATTGCTTATGTTCAGTTGAACAAAATTGAGTTTGCATGATTTAGATGTTGAATCATGCAAACTCAATGTAGATTATCCTAAGTGCGATCGCAAATCTTGTAGTGCCGTGACACACCTAAAAATGTAGCTTGGGTACAACGAAGTGAAACCCAACGGAATATCCTCCATTGTTGGGTTACGAAGAAAGCTAATACCAAAATTACTTAGTCGTGACACACTCGTTCCTACAGGATAAGGTTTTTGGCTGCTCATCTCTGACATGACTTTTAATTTTTGGTATAACCCAACCTACCTAAGACACCAAATTAGGTGTGTCCACGCTACAGCTTTTCACTGAAACTGAGAAATTGTCTTTTTGAAAAACCTCATTGCCTCAACTGTGGAAGTCATCAGTACACATCGAGTTAACAAGTAATAGAACAGCTGTATTCCTGGAGAATCAGTAAAACCTTGTTCTAGTAGTTTGAATTGTTGCCAACTTATTCCAGAGTGGGTAAACCGTTGGTCTTTTTGTTTTGAGAGTGTCTGTGTCATTCGTAAACAGAGAGGGCTTTCAAAATCCTGGGTGTTTTACGTAAAATCTACCAAAATGCTCCGGCTGATACAGTAATGTCCTGCATGGTTATTCCCACAGCCTGCTCTCGACAGAGAAAGACAGCTAGTTCGCCAATTTCTTCTGGTTGGATCATTCTCTTCTGCGGATTGGCCTGTTTTACTTCTTCAAAATAATCAGCCAAGCTTACACCTTCAGTCTGTGCAGCTTGAGTGAAGTAGTTTTTCGCCAAGTCAGTTTCAACCCAGCTAGGACTAATAGTATTACAGGATACACCATAAGGTGCCCCCTCTAAGGCTACGCAGCGACTTAGCCCTACTACTCCAGCTTTAGAAGCGCAGTAGGCTCCCCATCCAGCACTCCCCACTGTTGCAGCAGTGGAGGCAATATTGATAATACGACCCCACTTGCGCTCGATCATTTGGGGCAAGCAAAACTTGATAGCGCGATAGGTACCATTGAGATTGATATCGATGGTATCGTGCCAAAGTTCGTCAGAATGACCAGAAATTGTCTGTTCTGGCATTATACCAGCCGAATTGACAAGAATATCTACTTGACCAAAAGCTGTGATAACAGCATCAACAAAAGCCTGTACCGAGTTAGTTGAGGTCACATTTAGTTGCATCGCCAACGCTTTAACTCCTCGCGCCTCAATTTGGGCTTGGCAGAGACTAGTGGCAGCCGAACGAGAACCGATCGCTATATTAGCTCCGGCTTCAGCTAAAGCAGAAGCTATAGCCTTACCAATCCCGGAACTACCTCCTGTTACTATAGCTGCACGACCCTGCAGAAACTTTTCTTGACTCATAATCTGTACTTCCATTCCAACTACAATGCAAAGCAACGAAGCTCATCATAAATTTTGATGGCCCGTTCGATCATTTCTACATCTTCAGGACGAATATCGACTTTGACTTCAGTTGGGGTCAATATAGTAGTGCTATTTTCTAAGCTTTGATGCCACTTAGCCTGAAATTCTATTTCATGAGGTTTCCATGACTTCAAGCTACCAGTTTCCCACTCAAGCATTTTCGGGTCAAAATCGACTCCAATGCTTTGACAATATTTACTGAGAACTTGTCGGGGATTACTACGGAAATCATTAGCTTCAACAACAATTGGTTGTTGTCCTAAATCTTTAGTTATTATGGAAAACATTTGCTTTAATGCTGTGAAGCCGAATTCTTCTTCTGTCAGAGAAACATTCTGTTTATAAATTGAAGCAATTGTTTCTCTGGGATGGCGTATAATCAGGGTATTAATGACAGAACCTAGAAACTCTTTGGTGATATAAGGTAGTGCATAGCAAGCCATATCTTTGAAGAATACTAAGTCATTTACCTTAGACATAATCACTTCAATTGCCATAGTCCCACTGTATTCGTATTGAGCCTGACAATCTCCAAAATTATTCGAGCGCCGCCATTTACTAAAGTAGTAGACATCGGCAAAGGGTTCATGAACTATTTGAGTATCATCTCGTTGTGAAAAAGTTTTCTCAAAAGCCGTGGATATACTTCTAGGAGCTGCCCATAACGCGACAATTTTTTGTTTTTGTTTTGACTGCTTAACCATTGTTTGTATTAATAAGTCTCTCTAAACAATACTCCTATGTTTTGGTACAAAAAACCATTGCACAAAAGATGCAATGGTTTTAAACCTAATCTCAGACAGTTGTGGGAGGCTCCAGGAAGCCACAATCGGTCATATAACCAATGAGAGTACGAAGTAATTGACTATTCACTGGCGGACAGAGCATCGAATTCTTGGCAAGTCCTTTGAGGGTATTCTCGCAATCAAAAACCATTCCCATGGAGGTAATCTCCAAATAGGTTAGCTGAGTATTAGGAATTTTTTCAATTAACAGAGGTAGCATACCTCCAAAAGCTGTTTTTTGGGAATTCATTGCTAAATCTTTTAATTGAGATAGCCACTGAGAATATTCTATTTCTTTGATAGAGTAGCCTAGGGTGTTGATTTGTGCAATGAGTTCTTTCAAAGATAAATATTCCGGATTCATCAGATGAAAGACTTGCCCTAAAGATGCTTTCTGGTTGGAAAGATGGAAGATGGCTCGGCTGATATAATCCACAGGTGTGATATCGACATTGATATCTAGTTCTGGTGCATTACCGAACTCGATAAAGTGCTTAATTAGACTACAAAGCATATCATCAATATTACAAGCACCGGTTTGGGTATGAGAGCTAATCATTCCGGGACGATATATAACTGCCGGAATGCCTCTTGACCTGCCAATTTCGAGCAATTTTTCCGCTACCCATTTAGTCTGACAGTAACCACCATAAACCACTTCGCCAGCCTCAAGGCTATCTTGTTCAGTGATGGTCTTCTTCAAAGAGGCATAGCCAGTAGCTTCAAACACGCCCAACGACGAGATGTAATGTAGGGGCTTGAGCTTAACAAGACTGGCTAATCTCAATATTTCCTGAATCCCTCCTACATTCGCAGCTCGCATAGCAGTGTAGGGATAAAGTAAATTGACGTTAGCCCCAACATGATAGATCCGATCTATTTCTCCAGCCAGCTGGTAAAACTTTTGCTCATCAACTCCCAAAAAAGGTTTGGATAGATCCCCAAGCACAGGAATTATCCGAGAGTGGAAATTTGCATGTTCTAGTAAATGTCCTAGCCCATAACGTTCCAAGTTTTTGTGGATTTTTTCCTTTCCCTCAACAGAGCTGTTGCTATTACGAACTAGACAATAAATTTGAGCTTTGGTTTGTTGGAAAAGTTCTTGGAGTAAAAATGATCCTAGAAATCCCGTTGCACCTGTTAAGAAAATAGCATCTGGCTCTCTTGTGGGGTCAAGATAATCTGAGGTAGGACGAATGGTGGGATCTAAAACTGCCTCTAAGAGCAAATCGGCAACAGTCATTCCTTCGAGGTAGGAAACTTCTTCTGTCTGACGGCAGATTGCCAGCGAACGAGCCATCCCTGCTACTGTGGGGTCATCAAAGAGGCTACTCAGGGGTAACTTGACTCCAAAATGGTCTTTTACTTGGGAGAGTAACTGCACGATAAGTAGAGAATGCCCGCCCAACTCAAAGAAGTTGTCAGTCACACCAATCGGAAAAATATTGAGTACATTAGTCCAGATGTTCGTCAATTCTTCCTCGATAGTTGTTCGAGGTGCAACAAAGGCTTGGGACAAAATGGGTCTATCTTTTTGAGGTGCTGGTAGCGCTCGCTTGTCGATCTTGCCGTTGGGTGTTAAGGGCATGGTATCGAGGAAAACAAAAGCCGAAGGAACCATGTAATCTGGTAGCTTCTGTTTGAGAAAATGCCGCAGTTTTGGTCCTAGGGCTTCCTTCGTTTGGATCGGATTATTGGCATAGGCACTCCAAGGCTTGCTTTTGGATTCTACGCTTACCGACGGAACTACGGAATCTATTGCTGTTTTTTGGATGGTGCTGTCTGGAATGATCTGGGTATCATGCCGGACAAATACCACATCGTAGTAATCTTCACCGCTATTAGCTGACCAGTTAATGTTTATTTTGTAAGGAACATCCGACTGCCATTCCCACCAGTTTTCTGGTTCAATCCCAGCTTGAGGAATCTGTTGGCGAAGTTCCCCTACAGTTTCAGGACAATCGGGACTGGCTAATAATTCTATTGCTCGTAGATCTGCCCAAGTCCGGGGATTGGGAACGCTGCTGACAATGAGGATTTCTGGGGAGGTTTCTAGCAGTTGCTGACGAACGGCAGCTACAGTTAAATTATCTTGCTGCCAGTTGAGAAATACTGGTGGAGTTGTGGGAGAAGAGACTTTTTTGCCTACATGCAACACCACATCATAACGGAAGCGAGTCAGTTCATTTTGGTAATGCCCCCGCTTGAGTTGAATTTCTACATGAGTGATTTTGGGTAAATGCTCTTTGAGAGCAATGAAGAAATCGGGGTCAATGATCAGTCTTTGTTCTTCCGAGAAGCGATCGCCTATCCGCTGCCTCAGTTCGTCTACTGACAGGGCGTCAGGAGCTTGATACAATTGCACTGACGTATGGAATGCTTCCAGCAAGGGCAAGCTCAGCACGTCCCCTAGGAAAATTTGCCCCCCGGGCTCTACCAACTCCACCGCAGTTTCTATAGCTTCTACCAGATAATCAATATTGGGAAAATACTGAATCACCGAGTTAGAGATAGCCGTGTCAAAAGACTCCTTAACAATTTCTGCCAGCTTGTCCGCAGCAGTCTGACGCAGCACCACCGATGAGGCTAACTCGCTATTACCGATTTGTCCCTCTAGGTAGCGAATCGCTTCCCCAGAAATATCGGTAGCGTAGTAGTGCTGGCATTGGGGCGCTATCCGAAACAGCAGCAAACCTGTGCCACAGCCAATTTCTAGCAATCGATTCGGTTGCAAAGAGAGAATCCGCTCTACAGTATGCTCTACCCACTCTCGCACCTGTGTTGGGTCTAGATCTTTGCCGGTATAGCTATCCATCCAACCGCCAATATGAAAGCTCGCATCTTCCACATCGTCGGTATGGACATAAGCCTCATCCCAGATTTTCTGCCACTGCTCGGTTTGCTTGGCGACATCTTCCTCGTCCGTCGTATCCGATGAGGAACCGGCAACTAAGTAGGCAACCAGGCGTTTTTGGTTAGGGATATCTTCCCGTGCAGTGACAATGGCTTGTGCCACATCAGGGTGTTGATTCAGGGTTGCCTCAATTTCCCCTAGTTCGATACGATAGCCCCGCACCTTGACTTGGTGGTCAATACGTCCCAAGAATTCAATATTGCCATCGCGATCATAGCGAGCTAAATCCCCTGTTTTGTAGAGATGGGAGTCAGGTTTTTGGCTAAATGGATTGGGAATGAATTTTTCTGAAGTCAGTTTTGGTCGATTTAGATAGCCTCGTGCTAAACCTAGACCACCAATGTGCAATTCTCCCGGTTCGCCAATAGAGACTGGTTGCTGATTTGGATCGAGAATATGAACTTGAGTATTAGCAATTGGTCGTCCGATGGGAATAGAGCCAACACCGGCTTCAACTTGATGGATAGTTGCCCAAACTGTTGCTTCTGTCGGACCATAAACATTCCAGAGGTTAGCACACTTTTCTAACAACTGCTCAGCTAAATCTCTAGTCCAACTCTCTCCACCGCAAAGGATTTTCAGTTGCTTGTTTCCTTGCCAGCCAGCTTCTACCAACATGCGCCAAGTTGAAGGAGTCGCCTGCATTACAGTTGCGTTACATCGTTCTATCAATTTCATTAACTGCTCGGCATCCCTACTTACTTGACGGCTAACTAAGATGCAACGAGCGCCACTAATGAGTGGTAAGTAAATTTCCAGAACGGAAATATCAAACGATATTGTGGTTACTGCGATTAAAGTATCTTCCTTGCTCAATCCTGGAGACGATCCCATAGCACTTAAAAAGTTCACCACCGATTGGTGGACAATTTGAACGCCTTTAGGCTTCCCTGTAGAACCGGAAGTGTAGATAGTGTAAGCTAAGTTAGCAGGATTTATATCAATGCCTAAATTGTCCTGACTTTGTTGCGATATCTCTGCCCAGTCATTGTCTAAGAAAACTAACCTAAGATTTGGCGTTGCTGAGGTTGTCTGCTCTAGCAGTCCTGATGATAATTTCTCTTGGGTAACTACGATTGACAACTCTGCATCTTGGAGCATGAAGGACAAGCGCTCAGCAGGATAAGCTGGATCTAGGGGGACATAAGCACCTCCTGCTTTCAAGATTCCCAGCATGGCGATAACCATATTCACAGAACGCTTGATGCAAAGCCCTACTAACACCTCCGAACCTACACCTAACCCTTGTAGGTAGTGAGCCAGTTGATTGGCTTTGGCATTCAACTCTGCATAAGTTAATTGTTGCTCCTCAAATACCACCGCTACTGCATCAGGAGTCTGTTCTACTTGGGATTCAAATAACTGATGGATGCACTGGGAATCTGGATACTCTGTAGCAGTATCATTCCAGGAGACCAATAAGCGATCGCTTTCTTGTTTCGTCAACATAGGCACTTTCTTTAGTTTAGTGGGACTGCCCAAAAATAAGTTATCCAATTTTGGGAGTAGACCTGCTTATTGTACTACCCCTCTTTGGAAGTCCCTAAAGTAAAGCGATTCAGGATAAGCTGAAACCCTCATTCCTTCGTAAAGTGAAAAACGGATTCTGTTATGAAATTAGCTGAAAAACGGTTTTAACCTGAACTGAGATTAAAGCAACTCACCAGTTTCTTGAAGAGCATGTAAGCGTCGGTAAATCCCTTTTTGGCACAGTAATTCAGCATGGTTACCCACTTCGGCAATCCGACCTTGGTCGAGAACCACAATTTTATCAGCATCCCGAACCGTACTCAGTCGGTGAGCAATAATAATAGTGGTGCGGGTTCCTTGAATACTTTGCATAGCTAACTGAATTGAGCGCTCTGACTCATAGTCCAGACTGGAAGTTGCCTCATCAAAAACTAGGACATCTGGTTCAACTAAAAGCGCTCTGGCAATTCCCAACCGCTGCCTTTGTCCACCGGATAACCGCATACCTCGCTCACCAACAACAGTGTAGTAGCCTTGGGGTAATTGCTCAATCATCTCATCAACTCTGGCAATGCGACAGGCTTCTTCTACTTTTTCAAAACTAGCCTTACGATTACCGTAGGTAATGTTGTCCAGCAGTGTGCCATTAAACACATCTACTTCTTGGTGAACAATTGCCAGTCGCTGGCGATAGCCAGTAATATCTAGATTCCGAATATCTACACCATCAATTAAAATATGACCTTGATTTGGTTCAAAATACCTGAACAGCAGTTTTACCAGAGTAGACTTACCAGAACCAGAACGACCCACTAATGCTACAGTTTGATAGGGTTCAATCAACAACTGAATATCCTTTAGCACTGGGTATCGAGCATCGTAACTGAAGCCCACATGGTTAAACTCAACTTTGCCAGTGAATTGATAGGAAGTAGCCCTGTGAGTAGGTGTAAGGACAATTCCAGCAGCATCTTTGCCAGCTGGTTGCTCCATAAACTCATGGAAGCGCTGCATGGAGGCATAACGACGGGCAAATAACTCAGCAAGATCGTTGAGGGGCTCCATTTCCGAGTAAGCCATGGTGGAAACAGTCAGAGTAGTCACGAAATGCCCTAGGGATATTTTGCCTTGTACTGTAGCAAACAGAGTCAGACTCAGTAAGGAAAAAACACATACATCAATGACGGTTTTTTGCCAAGTACCCAGTTTGATGTAACCCAAGTGCAGACGGTACAATATTACTTTCAGTTCTCGGTTTAAGCGCTGTCGCTGTCGTTCGAGTTCCACTGCTTCGGTTGCAAAGGCTTTGACAGTTTTGATATTGGTAACAATTTCTGAAGTACGACTTTCGGTATTTTCCTGATATCTATCTAATCTTTCCTCATGGAAAATCAGTTGCTTGAGGTGTTTGATGCTGAAGCTCAAAATCAAGACAAAGGATACTAAAAACAAAATGGCAATGCGCCACTCAATAAACCAGATAACGACAAAAATGCCCAGTACCCTGACTAATTTGGGAATCAACTGCCCAGCAACTTCTGGGTAAGTCCAGGTGTGGTTGGCGATACCTTTGGTAACTCGTCCAGCAATTCTGCCTGGATTGTGCTCATCGTAAAAATCCAGCGGTAGAGTAAGAATTTTTTCTAGCGCTTTTTCTGATTGGTTCCGACGAGCTTTGAGGGGAATTGCCCAGTGATACCACCAACCTCCAATCCAAGGTTGAAATGGTGCTCTAGCCACAGTAACTAGGAAAATTATCACTAGCAGCACTGCCAGAGACAAGAATCGTTCATCTTGACTTTGGGTAAGGGCAGCAATACCATCTACTAGGTTCTGTAGTGGTTTATCCAAGTCTTGACCGGATAAAATGTTGAGAATCTGTCCGATCGCATAAGGTACAACCAAATCAAGGATTTCAAAGATGCTGGCACCAATAATGCTAACAATAGATAATAGGTGGTAGGGGCGGTAGTAGTTGAGGATGTCCCGAAATGTTGCCATGATACTCCTGAATGGCAGCGCTGGTATAACTTGTACAATCAGTTTCTACCAGACAGTTTTTTGTACTACATTAAATACATTGTAACATAAAAGCTGTCTCTTAAGAAACAAGGCAATAGGCACTCTTGCAACAGGGAAGAGGATTTTATTTGTTTCTTCCATTCATAGCGGTTGGTGCGCCTCCTGTGGAGCGGCTCTCAACTAACTCATAGAAATCAGATTTATTTCTACACGAGTTAGCACCAAAAAAAATGCAAATCATACTCGTTATGAGTATGATTTATATATAGCTCCTCACCAACATTGGGAGATTTACCTATGGCTCATCTCAAACAACGCCGCTCTCAAAATATCAGCGGTGACTTTTACGTCGATAGCAGCTGCATTGATTGTGATACCTGTCGCTGGATGATTCCAGAAGTATTTCATCGCGCGAGTGGAAAATCTGCGGTTTATCATCAACCAGCTAATGAAACAGAGCGCTTAAAAACACTCCAAGCACTGTTAGCTTGTCCGACTGCCTCCATTGGCACTGTAGAAAAACCCAAAGATATTAAAAATGCCCAGCAGAGTTTCCCTATCCTAGTAGCGGATAATGTTTACCATTGCGGCTATCATTCCAAGAGTTCCTTCGCCGCTACTAGCTACTTTATTCAACACCCTCAAGGCAACATCCTAATTGATTCACCTCGTTTTACTCCACCTTTAGTTAAGCGTTTTGAGGAGATGGGTGGAATTCGTTATCTTTATTTGACGCACCAGGATGATGTAGCAGATCATCAAAAGTATAGGGAGCATTTTGGGTGTAGTCGCATCCTACATACTGATGACATTAATAGTGGGACTCGTGAGGTGGAAATTCAGCTAACTGGCTCACAAGCATATCAGTTAGCAACAGACTTGTTAATTATTCCAGTTCCTGGTCATACCAAAGGTCATACAGTTCTGCTTTATAAGGACAAGTTTCTGTTTACTGGTGACCATCTTGCCTGGTCTGACCAATTTGGTCAACTAATTGCCTTCCGTAATTTTTGCTGGTACTCTTGGGCAGAACAAATCAAATCCATGCACCGACTGCTTGACTACTCCTTTGAATGGGTGTTACCAGGACATGGACTGCGCTATCATTCCGATGTAGAGAAGATGCGCTATGAGTTGAGTCGGTGTTTGGATGGGATGGAATCTAGTTAAAGGAGAAGACAGGAGACAGGAGTTAGGAGCCAGAATTTGGAATGCAATGGGAATTCAAACCCGCCACATCCCAAGCGCCTTTAAATTACATATTCTCAAAATACGACAAAAGCGCTTAATCTCTCTGTACATTTCTGTGTCTCCGTGTCTCCACGTCAGTCAAAGTTTACTACCTACCAAACTTCTGACGCATACGAGTAACAAAAATGTCTACTTCAGGCAAATTCAGCCTAGTCGCCAACAAAGCAAAAATAGCTAAACCAGCTATCCCAGCTAAGCTTAACTGCAACAGTCCCAACCAAAGATTACCAATACCCAAAACTTGCTCACAACCCCAACTGACACCCCAACTAGCTAAACCAGCAAAAACGCCACTAACTGCCAATCCAAGAATCGGCAAAATCCACTCTCGCCAAGGTAAGCCATTGAGTTGTTTATTCAACAGCCACAACAGTAGCACCATAGAAGTGATATTAACCCCAACAGTGGCAAATACGATACCTGGTGTACCAAAGGCACTTACCAGAAAATAATCCAGCACGACATTGAGAAAGATATTAAACACACTGATGCGAAATGGTGTTTGCCCATCTCCCAAACCATAGAATACCCTGACTAAAACATCCCGTCCTAAGTAGACGAACATACCAATACCATAAGCCATCAGTACTGGGGCAACCTGCATCGCTGCCTGTTCATCAAAAGCTTGGCGTTCGTACACAACCCGTACAATTGGCATAGCTAAAGTCACCATCAAAGCACTCAGAGGGAACATAGTCAAAGCCGTCAAAATCATACCTTGACGAATCCGCTGCTTGAGTTCTGCCCAATTTTCAGGAGCAGCTAGGCGGGAAAATACTGGCAGCAGAGGCACTAAAATCACATTGGAGATAATACCCAAAGGCGTATTAACTAACAGATTGGCAAAATTCAAGCTAGCACCAGCACCTGGAATATAAGAGGCAAAAAACAAGTCAGTGTAAACATTAATATGCAGCATCCCAGAAGAAAGGGTTGCTGGTGCCATTACCTGAAAGACTTCTTTAACCCCTGGTAGCTGCCAGTCAAATCGCAACCGTAACTTGCCCATATTAATGCGCCATTGAGCTACCAGCTGCACTAACCACTGGAGAATTGCTCCAATGAGAGTGCCACCAGCTAATACTGCTCCCCCTAACTGGGCATATTTGGGTAAGCTAATGCTCTCCCCTAGTTGCAGTGCCAAAATACCCAATCCGCCAATAACTGCAACACTGGAAAACAAAGGACTTACAGCAGGTAACCAATATTGCTCCGCAGCATTGAGAGTACCAAAGCCAATACCAATAAACCCCCCCAGTACTGCTAAGGGAGCCAGAATCTGCAACTGTTGAATTGCGATCGCACGGACTTGCAGACCTTCCGGCGTTTTCAGAAAACCTGGGGCAATCAGATCAATGAAGACTTCGGCAAATAGCACCAAGGCGATGGTAACTAGTATTAGAATACATCCCACCAAGGTAGTTACAGTTTCCACCAACCGAGGAGCCTCTGATTGCTCCCGTTTAGCGAGAACACTAACCAATGCACTGTGGAACGGACCATTAATTCCCCCCAACAGCACGAACAAAAAACCAGGGATAATATAAGCGTAGAAGTAGGCATTAGCAACTGGTCCCACACCAAAAGCCGCTGCAATCACCTGCTGACGCACTAACCCAAAAACTTTACTAATTAGCGTGGCAACCGCCACAATCCCCGCAATTCCCACCAAGGAGCGAGAGGGCTTTTGTTTGTCAGACACAAATCGTTAACAATTACTCAGTAACTAGATAACATACCTCACAAACCTGATGCAATCGTCTATTACCCAATTTAATCCTCTCTACTAACTCTTGCGTTGCTCGTCTTTTTGCCTACACCCTACACCCTACACCCCACACCCCGCCTGCTTTTAAAGTCTCTTGTCACCCCCTGAGGGTGTGTCTGCTTACTCTTCTCCCAAGCCTTAATTATAGATATTTTTAGCACTGAAGGCTAATATAAGATTTTCTGGTAAGTTAGCTAGAGAACGTTTCCAACTCACTCATTAGCAATATGACGCTCTGCGAGTATAAACCAGGTCTAGAAAACATCCCTGCTGCTCAATCCAGTATCAGCTATGTTGATGGAAAACAGGGAATACTGGAGTATCGTGGTATTCCCATCGAAGAACTCGCATCAAAAAGTACCTTCCTGGAAACAGCATATTTACTGATTTGGGGTGAACTTCCCCGGAAGGAAGAACTCGAAGCCTTTGAGCACGACATTCGCTTCCATCGACGTATTAAATATCGGATTAGGGATATGATGAAGTGCTTTCCCGAAACTGGTCACCCGATGGATGCATTGCAAACTTCAGCTGCAGCACTAGGTCTTTTTTATTCCCGTCGCGCTTTAGATAACCCACAATATATTCGGGAAGCTGTCGTGCGCCTCTTGGCAAAAATTCCCACAATGGTGGCAGCTTTCAAGCTAATGCGAAAAGGTCACGATCCCATCCAACCTCGTGATGATCTAGGATATTCTGCCAACTTTCTCTACATGCTCAATGAGCGAGAACCAAACCCTCTAGCAGCGCACATCTTTGATGTATGCTTGACTCTACATGCAGAACATACCATCAATGCCTCCACTTTCTCCGCTATGGTGACATCTTCAACCCTGACAGACCCCTATGCGGTAATTGCCTCAGCAGTAGGAACCCTAGCCGGTCCCTTGCACGGGGGGGCTAATGAAGAAGTGATCGCTATGTTGACAGACATTGGCTCAGTGGAGAATGTCCGCCCCTATTTAGAGGAGCGTTTGCAGCGCAAGGAAAGAATAATGGGTTTTGGTCACCGTGTTTATAAGGTCAAAGATCCACGAGCCAAGATTCTACAACATTTAGCAGAACAATTGTTTAAACAGTCTGGTGGAAACAAATACTACGATATTGCTGTAGAGTTGGAGCAAGCTGTAGAGGAAAAACTTGGTCATAGAGGAATTTATGCCAACGTCGATTTCTATTCAGGGCTGGTTTACCAAAAATTAGGTATTCCCACAGACTTGTTTACACCAGTATTTGCGATCGCACGAGTTGCTGGTTGGCTGGCTCATTGGAAGGAACAGCTTGCTGTTAATCGGATTTTCCGTCCCACTCAAGAATATACAGGAGCTCATAATGTTTCCTATATCCCCATTGAAGAGCGTTAGGGTGTGAAGCAATACTACAATGTAAAATTTAGAATGAGTGAATGTATAATTAATTTTTTTCTAAATTCTACATTCACTCATTCGTTTAAAGCTGTCCAAATCCCTTCTTCTTTTTAGCCTTTTTCTTTTTCTTGGAAGGACCACCGCGCCAACCTGGTTGGGGACGATTACCACCCATACCGCCACCGAACATTCCACCCATTCCTGGCATTCCCATTCCTGGCATTCCCATTCCCCCTTGACCCATTTGTTGCATGAGCGATCGCATTTTGGTAAACTCGCTCACTAGATTGCTAACATCCCTTTCTGTATAGCCAGAACCACCAGCAACCCGACGGCGACGACTGGGAGAACTTGCTAGCAAATCTGGGTTACGACGCTCCTCTTGGGTCATGGAGTTAATCATCGCTTCCGATTGCTTAAGTTTAGTTTCTCCTTGTTGTAGTTGATCACTGCTGAGCTTACCCATCCCCGGAATCATCTTCATCAAACCACCCAGGGAACCCATATTTTTCAACAGCCGCATCTGCTTCATAAAATCACTGAAGTCAAATTTGGCTGTAAGCATTTTCTCTTGCAGCTTCTCAGCATCGCCGAGATCAATTTCCTCTTGAGCCTTTTCCACGAGGGTGAGGACATCTCCCATACCGAGAATCCGGGATGCCATTCTCTCCGGATAAAAGGGTTGCAGAGCCTCTACCTTCTCCCCAACACCGACAAATTTAATCGGTTGTCCAGAAATTCGCCTAACTGATAGAGCCGCTCCACCGCGACTATCTCCATCTAGTTTCGTGAGAATTGCTCCAGTAATGCCAATTTGTTCGTGGAAGGTAAGAGTGAGATTTGCCGCCTCTTGACCTGTCATCGCATCCACTACCAGTAGGATTTCGTGGGGTTGGACGGTTTCCTTGATGTTGACAAGTTCTGCCATCATATCCTGGTCAATTTGCAGTCGTCCTGCTGTATCAATGATGACAGTATCAACACCAGTTTCCCTTGCTTGTGCCACCCCTTGACGGGCAATTTCTACAGGATCGGCATCTGTACCCAGTTCAAACACCGGCACGTCAATTTGTTCACCTAGGGTCACCAACTGATCGATAGCTGCCGGTCGATAAACGTCTGTGGCAACTAGTAAAGCACTTCTTTGTTGCTTGCGCAGATGCAGAGCTAGCTTCGCTGTAGCAGTAGTTTTACCTGTTCCCTGTAACCCCGCCATCAAGACAATTGTCGGCTGGGTATCGGCTTTAGCTAAGGGAACATTAGTTTCCCCCATGACTCTGACTAACTCGTCATAGACAATTTTGATAAACTGCTGGTCAGGACTAACCCCAGAAATAACCTCTGCTCCCTGCGCTTTGGTTTCCACCTCAGCAACAAAATTTTTGACGACTTGGAGATTCACATCCGCGGACAACAGAGCACGACGTACCTCTCGCAGAGCTTCTTGAATATTTGTCTGAGAGATTTTATGCTGACCCCGTAATTTCTTCCAGGCATTTTCTAAGTTTTCGGCTAGAGCATCAAACATCTGTCAAGTTCTTCTAATTAAATATTTACCTTTAATTAAGCGTAGTCTTGTTGGTCTCTTTTTGCTCAAGGTATTGTCATTTGCTGTTTGGGAATTGGGAATTGGGAATTGGGAATGTCTCTGGCAGTTTGCTGCTGCTTTTTGTAAGTTAGAATTGCAGAACCTACTTAGGCAAACAGTTGACAACTGTTCCCTAATAGACTGGTGCATCTTCAAATTGAATTCAGGACTTACGCACTTAGACAGGGAAAATAGCCTAATCCTCTTTTGCCTGTTCCCTATAGGCTAAAATTTTGATTTTTCCTTTCACTGCCTAGGTCCTAGAATTGTGATAATCCCTGGAATCTTTGAGTATCCTGGGTTTGATCATTTTGAATTTTCAATTGCAGAGTGCCTCTCCCATGCCTATCCGTAAACCAAGCTCTAATTTGCCAAAAAATCAGGGTGGAATTCACGATGAAGAAAGCCACAATGGTAATTACGTTACTTCTTCAGAGCAACAAACCCACCCATCTGATCCTAGCCTCAATCATCAAACACAATTGGTCAATGAGCAGTCGCCAGTAGTAGGTGAGTATCCTCAAGAAGATAGTGTTACGCACTCTAACCAGAAGCACAAACAAAAAAAAGACATAGTAGACATAGCTCAGGAGTTGGACTGGCTGCGGAATTTTCACCACCATAGTCAGCTATTAATGGCACTAGTGGAACCTAATACCTTCAAGGTGCAGTATGCCAATGATTATTTTTGTCAGCTGACTGACATACCTACGACGAACTCTAATTTAGCTGAGTTAGATATCCGGCTACCGGATTTGTTAGCTGACTGGCAGAGTAAGGCAGTTGAATCTTTATACCGACAACACATACTACTACTAATCCTCCGAGATATCTATCAAATTGAAGTTCAAGGAAAGCGACTACTGGAGCAACCAGTAATTGTTTCACTTAACACTCCTCTCTATCCAGAACCTCGATTAATTGAGTTTGCCTTCCGCTCGCAACAACTGCAAGTTGTGCGTAGGCATTCCCAAGGGGATGAAGTGAATTGGGATTTGGAGCAGTTATTGGTGGAAGACGGTTCAGCAAGAGTAATTGATCTTTGCGAGTTGCAAATTTGGACGCAGCAGCTGTGTTTAGAAAATTACCAACTCTCAGGACAGCTATTATTGGAAGGCTCTGATATTACAGAAAGGGAGACAATTCGGCAGATCATTGAGCTACTGATTGAGCACAAATCAATTCTCCAAACTGAGAAGTTTTTTGAGATTAATCAACATTTGCGATCACTATTTCGTGCTACTCACAGTTTGATTCTCAAAGTAGAGGATCAGCAGATCCGGCTATTCATCAGCTCGGAACCTCAGGATACTTCCCCTCAGGAGCTAAAATCAACTGTTTATTCTATGGAGTCTCTGACTGGCTCCCACTTTTTGCAAGCAGCAGATAGCAATCAAGTTAGAAATATTCCTGACTTGAGTCAAGATTGCCCAACTGATTTTGAGCACTCCCTAACTATTGAGGGTAGTCGCTCTATGTTGCTCATTCCTCTAGTTGTCAAAACTATCAACTCTCGCCATGAAACTGGACGACTTGCGGGAGTAGTAGGCATAATGAGCGATCATCCCCATCACTTTGATGAGCTTGACTGCCAACATGCCAGGGAATTGATGCCTGCCTTTACGACTGCACTCCGTCAAGCGATTCAACGACACTTCAGCCATATTCACCCAGCAGTCGAATGGCGGTTTTTGCAAGAAGCTGAACGTCGCAGCTGGGGACTACCTTCAGAACCAATTGTGTTTAGCAATGTTTATCCTTTGTATGGTATTTCCGACATTCGTGGCTCCTCAGATGAACGTAACCGTGCTATCCAAGCAGACTTACTAGAACAATTTAACCTTGCTCTAACCATTGTTGAAGCAGTGGTGAAGTATCAAGAAAGTGCTTTTTGCCAACAACTGCGGCTGGATTTGCTCGATTATATCGAAGAGCTCAAAGCCAAAATAAAAGTGGAGGCAGAAGTCACAGCGCTGAAAATGTTAGGAGAAAGGCTGGAAGTCTACCTAGACTACTTTGCCACTTGTGGTGCTGATGCTCAAGCCGCTGTTGAAGCTTACCGCCAAAATTGTAACAATAGTCAAGGTTCAGTTTACCGGGCTCGCGATCGCTATGATCAAAAAATTAACCAGATTAACTCCGCACTTAAAGACACTTGGGAGCGGTGGCAAGTCCATATGCAACAAATCATCCCTCACTACTGTGATATAGAGTGTACTGACGGACTTGACCATATGATTTACGTCGGGGAGTCCATTGACTCCAACTTTTCCCTCTATCATCTGCGCAGTCTCCGCTATGAACAGCTAAGAGCTGTTTGTGATTGTGCCAGGACAATTTTCCAGCTAAAAACCCCAGAATCTAGCCAACTTGCCGTCACTCATCTAGTTTTGGTGCAAGATCTCACAATAGAAATTAGCCACGATGAAAGCACCGAAAAACTCTTCGATGTTCGAGGAGCAAAAGACATCCGCTACGAAATTGTCAAAAAGCGTATTGACAAAGCTGTTGATAAGCAAACTCGCACTCGTATCACTCAACCAGGAATGCTAAGTGTCGTCTATTCCACAGAAGATGAGTGGATAGAATATCAACAATACCTCCGCTATCTAGCTCGCGAAGGCTGGGTAGATACCAAAATTACCTCGGGCACTGTCGAGCCGCTACAAGGCATTACTGGACTAAAGTTTGCCCGTGTTCAGATTATCAACTATGCTTGATGGCTAGTTGCTTTCCTTGGGTATGATGCTCTTACCCTTGTACATAGTACTCTTAAAATCTCCTTCCCCAGCCTCCCTAGCTCACCTTACCAGAAAGTATGGTTATTCAACCGAATTTGGTATTACCCGCTCTAAGACTATTACTCCCTTCTCCCATGTCCAGCCTTCAATGGGTGGCTCTTTCGGTTTATATGCCACCCACCATTGTCCTTCGGGAGAAGAGTAGCAACCTGAAACCACCGCCAGAACCTCCTTACCCCAAGGGGCTTTGACTAAAATTTCTGTACCTTCTGGTATGGGCGCATCCTGCTGCGGAGGGGAGTTTGGTTGTTTTTTCCGCTTGGTAGCTGATGGTTTAACAATTACCTGTTCTGCTTGTGGAGAAGAGTCTGGTTGTTTTTCCTCCTTGGCAGCTGGTGGTTCAACACTTACCTGTTCTGCTTGTGGAGGGGAGTCTGGTTGTTTTTCCTCCTTGGCAGCTGGTGGTTCAACACTTACCTGTTCTGCTTGTGGAGGAGAGTCTGGTTGTTTTTCCTCCTTGGCAGCTGGTGGTTCAACACTTACCTGTTCGACTTTGAGTGGCGGCTTCGGTGCCCTTTGTACTGCATCTACTGTGCTATTGCTGGGCGTTGGCATCTCCTCTTTTGGCGTGGATGCCTGAGTCGGCTCTGACACTACAGTAGATTCCTTCTTCTTCTTTTTCTTTCTTGGCATATTCAACTCCCTTAGTAGTCCCTGATGTGTTGCTAGGCACATCTCCTAACATATAGCCCTCAGCACTAACTGCCGAGGGCTATAGTAAAATCAATATTACCTGTAATGTGAAAGCGCAACTATTTCTAGTTTGAGGCATTATGTAAGGTTTTGGATAGAGTTTTGATGAAAATGCTGTGAGGGCTTAATCAAGATTCATCACAAAAGCGGCAGGAAACCCATTCATTTCAGGGGGTGACAAATAGTTTTGAGAAGGGGAAGCTACCTAACTTACCTTTGCATTATTCAAAAGGTTAAATCTCAGCGGTTAATGGTTGAGAAAAAAGGGATGTGTTGATTGGGCGCACGTCGGTGCGCCCCTACATCTTCCTACTCGCTATTCCCTTTCTTTCTTTTGCTATAAGCATTTTTATTGAGACACTATCAAATTTATTAATTAAACTTCACAAATGAATCGTGTAACAATAAAGAAAAGTGAACTAATTTAACATTAGTTGATTAAGGAGTCAAGATATGGTACTACTTACTGACCGAATCCAAAAGCGGCTATCAATCCAGACGGCTGAAATTGCAGCAGACACCACAACAATCCGCTCTCTGGACTGGGATCGCGATCGCTTTGACATTGAGTTTGGGCTACAAAATGGCACCACCTACAACTCTTATTTGATTCGGGGAGAGAAGATTGCCTTAGTTGATACCTCCCATGAAAAGTTCCGTCAGTTATACCTGGACACCCTCCAAGGACTGATCGACCCCAAGGAAATTGATTACTTAATTATCAGCCACACTGAACCAGACCACAGTGGTTTAGTCAAAGATGTTCTCCAGCTAGCACCCCAAATAACGGTAGTGGGGGCAAAAGTAGCTATTCAGTTTCTTCAAAACTTGGTACATGAACCCTTTGAACGGCAAGTCGTCAAAAATGGGAGCCAGCTGGATTTAGGCAAAGGTCATGTCCTGGAATTTGTCAATGCTCCTAACCTCCATTGGCCGGACACAATTTTTAGCTATGATGCTGGAACTCAAGTGATGTTTACTTGCGATGCCTTTGGTATGCACTACTGCTCTGAGAGCACCTTTGATGAAGATCTAGGGGCAATTGAACCTGACTATCGATTCTACTACGACTGCTTGATGGCTCCCAATGCTCGTGCCGTCCTCTCTGCACTCAAGCGGATGGAAAAGTTACCAGAAGTAACAACAGTTGCTAATGGTCACGGCCCTCTGCTAAAGCATAATGTTGATGAACTAATTGAACGTTACCGTCGTTGGAGTCAGGCTCAAAGTAAGGCGGAGAAATTAGTAGTAGTATTTTATTCCTCAGATTACGGCTATAGCGATCGCCTCTCTCAAGCTATTGCCAGAGGTATAACTAAAGCTGGAGTTGGGGTTGAAATGATGGATCTCAAATCTGCTGAACCCCAAGAAGTGCAGGAAACAGTCAATCGTGCTGTGGGAATTGTTATGGGAATGCCTCCTGCTACCAATAAGACTGCTATAGCTGGAATGAGTACAGTAATAGCTGCTGCTAAATCCAAGCAAACTATTGGTGTATTTGAGTCTTATGGAGGAGATGACGAACCCGTCGATCCTTTACTGAATCAATTCCGAAATTTGGGACTTAAAGAAGCATTTCCTTCTATTCGGATTAAGGAAACCCCTTCAGAAGTCACCTATCAACTTTGCGAAGAAGCCGGTACTGATATGGGCCAACTACTGACTCGTCGTGATCATGGCACTCAGCAAAGGAAATCCGTAGATAGTGATATTAATAAGGCACTAGGACGAATTAGTAGTGGCATGTACATTATCACTGCTCAGAAAGGTGATATCAAGAGTGCTATGTTAGCTTCATGGGTAAATCAAGCCAGCTTCCAACCCCTTGGTGTAACGATTGCGGTTGCCAAAGACAGAGCAATAGAATCGTTAATGCAAGTAAACGATAACTTCGTTCTAAATATTCTCGAAGAGGGTAATTATCATGGGCTAATGAGGCAGTTTCTCAAGCGCTTTAAACCTGGTGATGATCGTTTTGCTGGGGTGAAAACTCAGCCAGCTACTAATGGTTCTCCCATTTTGACAGAAGCCCTAGCTTACCTGGAATGCAAGGTTGTCAGTCGTATGGAGTGCAGCGACCACTGGATAGTATATGCCACTGTTGATACGGGACGGGTTTCTAAACCAGATGCCCTCACTGCTGTTCATCATCGTAAAGTTGGGAATTATTATTAAGGGAGACGCGAAGACACAGAGTAAAATACCTACCCTTGTGAGCCCATCTGCCCATCTCCCTCTAGCACCGCTAAGCTATGTTACATTTCTTATATAATTATAAGAGACATCAAAGTGGGTTAGCTTTCCTGCTCAGATTGATGTAACTTCCACAACAGCGCTGTTTAGCACTTATACCCTCAATTAATGAGCATTCCCCTTGAAGCATTTTGCCTATGGGGAACTTAATCTGCTTTAACAGCAATATCCTTTTAGAGATCCTGGCTTCATGTTTGCTAAACAAGTAACTGACTCAAAAGCCTTTCAATGGTTTGAGGAGCGTCTAGAGATTCAGGCGATAGCCGACGATATTACCTCGAAATATGTACCTCCCCACGTTAATATTTTTTACTGCTTGGGAGGGATTACTCTCGTTTGCTTTATAATCCAGTTTGCCACTGGATTCGCCATGACTTTTTACTATAGGCCGACAGTTACCGAGGCATTTGCTTCTGTACAATACATCATGACTGATGTAAACTTCGGCTGGCTCATCCGCTCAGTCCACCGCTGGTCTGCCAGTATGATGGTGCTGATGATGATTTTGCATGTCTTCCGTGTATATCTTACTGGTGGCTTCAAAAAGCCTCGGGAGCTCACCTGGGTAACCGGTGTAATTCTTGCAGTGATTACCGTTTCTTTCGGTGTTACTGGTTATTCTCTGCCTTGGGACCAAGTTGGTTACTGGGCTGTCAAAATTGTTTCTGGAGTTCCTGAAGCAATTCCCATTGTTGGTTCTTTGATCGTTGAATTGATGCGTGGTGGCACTAGTGTTGGACAAGGTACCCTGACTCGCTACTACACCCTGCACACCTTTGTTCTGCCCTGGTTTATTGCAGTTTTCATGCTGCTACATTTCCTGATGATTCGCAAGCAAGGTATTTCTGGTCCATTGTAAGTTGCATCTAAGTACATCTTCCTAAGCAGGTCCTCAGAAAAATTAGTTTTTACCTTACTCTACTGATGGTTCTAGTTGAACTTAACAGATGGGTTTAGGTAAGCTGAAAAAAGCTAAAGCTTTGTAAAAACTCTGCCCAGACTTGCTGATCTTTGTCAATTAAGGAGACACTCTTTAAAATGTCAACTCTTAAAAAGCCGGATCTTGCTGATCCGAATCTACGTGCCAAACTGGCCAAAGGCATGGGTCATAATTACTATGGCGAACCTGCTTGGCCTAATGATCTCCTCTATGTTTTCCCCATAGTAATTATGGGAACCATTGCTCTGTGTATTGGTCTGGCAGTGCTAGACCCGGCGATGGTTGGGGAACCAGCAAACCCCTTTGCTACCCCTCTAGAAATTCTCCCAGAATGGTACTTGTATCCCTCTTTCCAAATTCTACGTACTGTACCTAATAAACTGTTGGGTATATCGATGATGGGCGCAATTCCTCTGGGCCTAATTCTAGTCCCCTTTATCGAAAGTGTGAATAAGTTCCAAAATCCATTCCGCCGTCCAGTGGCAACTACGGTGTTCCTATTTGGTACCCTGGTTACTCTCTGGTTGGGTATTGGTGCTGCTCTACCCATTGACAAGTCTTTGACCTTGGGTCTATTTTAATTGATTGCTAAAGAGTCTGAGACTGTAGTTCCAACAATCTAATAACTTAACTTTGACGTCTGTTAATGTCTTAGCTGGTCTGATTACTGCTAAAAGGTATAACAGGCGTCGATTTTTGGCAGCTGATGTAGACTGACTGTAGCATTATGACATAAGGAAAATTCACCACGAAGACACAAAGAGCACAAAGAAAATCTTAATGTGTCATTTTGCCCTTTACCCAGATGTATCTCAATGAACTTAAGCCTGTGCATGATTGTCAAAAATGAGGAATCTTCTCTACCACAAGCTTTGAATAGTGCCAAAGATGTAGTAGATGAGATGGTAATCCTCGATACTGGTTCGACTGACAAAACGGTGGAGATTGCTAAAGAATATGGTGCTAGAGTTTATCAGTTTGAGTGGTGCAACGATTTCTCTGCTGCTCGCAATGAGGCTTTGAAATATGTACAAGGAAAGTGGGTTCTGGTGCTGGATGCTGATGAAGTTCTAACCGACTCAATTGTGCCGGAACTTAAGCAAGTAATCCAAAATGACCAGTATTTGCTCATTAACCTTATCAGGCAAGAAATAGGAGCAGCTCAATCTCCCTACTCCCAAGTTTCTCGTTTGTTCCGCAATCACCCAGAAGTTAGCTTCTCTCGTCCCTATCATGCCATGGTCGATGACAGCGTTGCCGAGTTGTTAGAGCGAGAACCCCAATGGAAGGTAGTTTCTCTTCCCAAAGTGGCAATACTCCACTATGGTTACCAACAAAAAGCGATCGCGTCACGGGATAAGTACAATAGGGGCATGGAGGCAATGGAAGCATTTCTGGCAGATCATCCCTATGATCCTTATGTGTGTAGTAAACTCGGAGCGCTTTATATTGGTCTTGGTCAATTGGGTAAAGGAATTGAGCTACTAGAGCGAGGCTTGAGAAGCAAATCAATAGAGACACCAGTTTTGTTTGAACTACACTACCATTTGGGCAATGCCTACACCCGCCTGAAGAATCCTCACTCAGCAGCACAACATTATCAAGTAGCTATTGAGCAACAGATTCTCCCGCAGTTGAAAATCGGCGCTTACAACAACTTAGGTAACTTGCACTTTAGTGCTGGGGATTTAACTCAAGCTCGGACTAATTATGAAACAACGGTGAAAATTGACCCGAGTTTTGCTGCTGGGTACAATAACCTGGGTATGACCCTCAAAGGAATGGGGTTATTAGAAGAAGCGATTAGATATTATCAGCAGGCGATTAAGTTTCAACCAGACTATGCCGATGCTCACCAAAACTTAGGAGTAGCTTTACTCAAAAAGGGCAAAGTACAACAAAGTTTATCAGCCTTTGGCAAAGCGATCGCTTTTCATGAAACCCACAATCCCACTGAAGCTCAACGACTCCGCCAAGGACTACAAGATATGGGTTTTTCAGTTTGAGCCCATTAAATACAATTTCTTTAGAAACAAGGCAATAGGCAATAGGAAGAAAGATAATTACTTATATCAAGTTCGGATAAATGGACAATGTAAGCGTTTTTGAGCGTTTTGGGTTACTAGTTGTCAAAAACTTTTTCGATGCTGAACTATGTAGAAAAATTAGAGCAGAAGTTCGCTCAACTAGCGATTGGGAGTTAGGAGAAGTTTATACGATTGAGGGCAATTATAGAGTAAATAAGCAAGTACGAGAAACTCAGGATACTACAGTTTCCCAGGCAACAGAATCCCTAGTTGAAAGTCGTTTAATGGCTCTTAAACCTAGACTGGAGAGTCATTTTTATCTAACACTCACTGACTGTGAAAAACTCAAATTTCTTCTTTACAAGCAGGGAGGTTTCTATCTACCCCATCAGGATAGTACCACTGAAACAGATGCACCGCATCTGTTGAAACAGCGTCGGGTATCTATTGTGATATTTCTCAATAAAGAGGTAGAAGAACCCCACCCAGATTGCTATGGTGGGGGAGCTTTGGTATTCTACGGTTTACTGAAAGATCCCGATTCAGCAAATGTAGGTTTTCCTGTTAGGGGTGAAACTGGTTTATTGATTGCCTTTCCCTCCTATCTTCTCCATGAAGTTGAACCTGTCACCTTTGGGGAAAGATATACGATTGTGAGCTGGTTTTTATCGTAGATTATTAAATTTTTTCAAAAATAAGCTGAGTTTGGATTAAGATTTGGAACCTTTTTTCCCAGAGACGAATTTATGTAATGCACTACCTTGGAGAATTTTAGGTTCGCAGGCAACTGGCATTTTTACCTCTACCGCTTTGCCATTTGGATCGAAAACCGTTAAGCTCTTCTCCCTTTCCTCGCAAAAGCCATAACCATTCAAACATTCTCTATCTCCAGTACAGATTATTCCATTAATTATCGATGGTTTATAGCCATCTTTGAGTTCAGCCCAAATGGTGGTGTAATCGCACAAACCAATATTAGTTGAGCCTTTTTCTTGTTCTCCCTTCTTGTACTTGAGTGTATTATCGTGCTCTCCCATATCACGTATTCCTCCTTGTTTGTGGAGAATATTTAGATTCTCTAGCCGCTTCTTGACTTCTTTGAATTTATCTTTCTTTGGGAGGGATGTTCTTGCACCTAAATCTAGAATTCGACTGTTTCCCTCTCTCCTTACACCTGGCCCTTGAGATTTCTTCCTCTGCACGTTCGCTGCTCTCTTCCTGTAGCTTTGCAGCACATTACTGCTCATCTTACTTAGGGGAGATTTTGAGCCATTACCACCACCACAACTGCCACTACTGCCTTTTTCCTGTATCCAAGAAGGCTGAATTGGGCTAGAAGTAGAAGGCGCTTTGGTTTCCACATTTTTTTTGCGGCACTCTTTACAAGCAGACATTCCCATTGTTTTACCTCGATAACTTAATTTCCTTTCTGATTGGCTCACAAAAGATTTTTAAGTAGGTTGGGTTGAGTGAGCGAAACCCAACATTAGCAGTGGTTTTGTTGGGTTTCACTTCCTTCAAACCAACCTACAATAAAATACACCTAAAACCTCTTCTATCCTCCTTGTTGCACCACATGACTTAATTCATGGGCAAGCAACTCTTGTCCACTTCTGCTATTAGGATTGTAGGCTCCCTGGTTAAAGAAAATGTCTGAACCTTGGGTAAATGCCTCAGCCTGAATAGCCCGGTTTAACTGAGCGGATTTAGACCCTGTGTGTATGCGCACATTGCTAAAATCTTCTCCAAAAGCATCTTCCATTTTTCCCTGAAGAGCCTCTGGTAAAGACTGTCCTTTGCCACTCTCTTGATTGATAGCTGTTTCTACTTCTGGTGAGGCTTCCATACCCCCATCAGCAAACTCTCTTTGTATTGCCGATTTCCGTTGTACCCCTCCTTGTTTTTGCTGAACTACGTGTCCTTGTGTTTGCTGAACTACGTGGGCTAATTCATGACCTAAAAGATGCTTTCCTGCATCAGTACCAGGATTGTATTCTCCTGAACCAAAGAAAATATCCTTTCCAAGGGTAAACGCTCGAGCATTAAGCGCATTGCTAACATTCTGGGCGTTAGAGTCTGTGTGTATGCGCACATTGCCAAAATCTTGTCCGAGCCTTTCTTCCAATCTCTGACGTTCTGCCTCCGGCTGGCGTTGTATCGTTTTTGGGCGTTTTTCTGGCTTGTGCTCAGAATTACTCTGGGTGCTTGCTGCTGTTGACTGGGGAGTCCTCTGGATGCGCTGCACCACCTCCTGCGCCATATGATCGGCTTCCCGTTCATATCTGTCATTGGGTGCATTAACCGTCATCTTCGGATAAATTGAGGTTTTCCCTCCGTTGATAGATGACATGCTCCGTTTTTGCAGAGTGCGCGACACGTTATTGCTCAAAGCTCCGGGGCGATAGATAGGACTACTATAATCAGCAGGAGCCGAATCTGCCGTAGTTTGCACAGTAGTGTTGCTGTGAGTATCGCTTCTTTTACTACTCTCTTGGCGCGTCGGTTTCCTTAAATCGCTTTTTCCTCTGCGTGCTTTCATGATCTATCCTCATTATTGTTTTTTTCACCAAAATTCTGTATTCCCTTCCTCTAAAACCTCACACCTAATATCATGTCCGGTTGAATACTTATGTGAGGACCGACACACCAGACGCACCGGACGCGGAGAAGTTTTTATTACAAGCAATTAATTAGACAGACATGATATAACGCCCTCCGCGAAGCAGTACATCAAGGCTTAGGTGGAACAACATTAGTTTTCATAATATCTTCTAGCGATAGTCGTTGAATTTGATTGTTTTTCGCCTTCATCTGTATTCTGGCTTGCTCACTCTTTTTTTGCAGAGTTTTGGAGACATTACTGATCATAGAATTAGGGCGACTCAGAGAACTACTAGAATCGGCAGAAGTAGAGTCTGCTTTGGCTTGAATCGAACCAGGACTAGAAAAATTGCTGACTTTAGCCTGTGTCTGGGGTGTGGGTTTCTTTGCCTCTGCTTTTGATTTAGATTCCCGTGCTTTCATGATTAATCCTCTATAATTTGGCTGCTGATGTCTAATTTTGGAGCATAATTAAGTCAAGGTTTCACTTCAATCAAGTATTCTGTAATATAAGTTTATACTCAAGTTAAATAGGCAATAGGCAATAGGGTTTGGCTTGTTTGTTCCATTCATAGCGGTGGTGCGTCATCAGATGCTCATTACTTAAAAAAAACTCTCCTAAGCCTTTTTTTACCTCACCCATTGAATGGTGGAACTTCGGTGCGTTACGCTGTCGCGACGCTGGTGGCGAAATATTGCTTAACAAAAAAATGAGTCAAAGCATTGGCGATATGCTGGGAGAAAAGAACCTTGAGGAGAAAGAGTAATGCTTGCTGCCAAAGCTAGTAGTGTCAGTGTTCCAGAACAAACTAGACGAGTAGCCCATGCAGCATTTCCGAAAGGGAATCTCTACATCTGGCTCAGGGACGAAATGGGCGAGATTTATCACGATGAAGATTTTGCTGACTTATATAGCAGCCAAGGTCAGCCAGGGATGAGTGCAGGACAATTAGCGCTGGTGAGCATTATGCAATTTCTCGAAGACTTACCTGACCGTCAGGCAGCAGATGCAGTCAGAGGTAGAATTGACTGGAAATATGCTTTGGGCTTGGAGTTAGAAGACAGTGGCTTTGACCATACCGTACTCAGCGAATTTCGCAATCGTTTGCGAGAGGGAGGAGCAGGAGATAGACTACTCAATGAGTTACTCTTTCAGCTCAAAGAGGGGGGATGGATTAAGGACAGAAGCAAACAAAGAAGTGATTCAACCCAAGTCATAGCAGTACTTCGAGAACTGAGTCGTCTTGAAGCCGTCGGAGAAATGCTCAGGGCTGCGCTCAATGAAATTGCTATCACAGAGCCAGAATGGTTGCAAAGTTGGATAGACCCAGAGTGGTTTGAGCGTTACAGCAAGGTCATAGACGATTATCGCCTTCCCAAAAAGCAGGCAGAGCGAACCGCCTATGGGGAGCAGATTGGTCGCGACGGCATGAAATTGTTAGAGTTTGTGTGGAAAGAGGATACTCCAAAGTCTCTGCGGCATTTACCCAAGGTCGAACAATTGCGTCAATATTGGGTTTATCAGTACTATGTTGACCAAAGTAAGGTCAAACTCCGCCGAGTTACAGAAATGCCACCGCCTGGGGAGCGTTTGAGTTCCCCATATGAAAGTGATGCACGAGTTGGAACCAAGCATTCAGAGTCTTGGACTGGATATAAGGTTCATGTCAGTGAAACCTGTGAAACAGACCAAGTTCACCTCATTACTCATGTGGAGACTACTCAAGCTACGGTTCAAGATGTCGAACAAACAGCGAATATTCATCAAGCTTTAGCACAAAAATCTTTGTTACCCAGTCAACATTTTGTTGATGCAGGCTATGTAGATGCAGAGCTCTTGGTCAACAGCCAACTCGAGTATGGCATCGAACTCATTGGACCAGTCAGAAAGGACACCAGTTGGCAAGCTAAGCAAGGCAATGCCTATGACCTCTCTCGTTTTGTGATTGACTGGGAGAATCAACAGGTTACATGCCCTGAGGGACATCAAAGCCGCAGTTGGCGAGAACGCCTTGATAATCGTCGAGACACACCCATCATTACTGTTGAGTTTGCCAAATCTGTTTGTCGAGATTGTCGAGTGCGAGAGTTGTGTACTCGTTCTCCCTCAGCTTCTCGTACTTTGACCTTACAACCACAAGGTGTGCAACAAGCTTTACAGCAAGCCCGTGAGCAACAAACTTCACCACAATGGTGGGAAGATTACGGCCTCCGGGCAGGTATTGAGGGAACAATTTCCCAAGCAGTGGTTGGATTTGGTCTCAGACAAAGTCGGTATCGAGGACTAGCTAAAACCCATTTGCAACATGTCATGACTGCTACTGCAATCAATTTCAAGCGTCTTTTTGCTTGGGTTCAAGGTGTTCCTCTGGCTCGTACTCGTATTTCTCGCTTTGCTACTTTAACTCCTGTTTCCTCCTAAGTTGGCGAGTTTAGACTATGAGAAAATAGTGATTTCAGTTTAGACTCAAACGAGTTTTTCAAGCTATTGATTGGTTTTTGGAGCAAAATATATGTTTATTCCGGAACACTGGCAATACTAGCTTTGGCAGCAAGCATTGCTCTTTCTCCTCAAGGTTCTTTTCTCTCAGCATATCGCCAATGCTTTTACTCATTTTTGTGTTAAGCAATATTTCGCCACCAGCGTCCGCTGTCGCTAACAGCACCCTACTAATGCTACTAATGCACTGCAAGTATAATGTGCGGATTTGCCGGATTTATTGATTTTCAAGATCGTTACCAGCCACAACAATACTGGGATTATCTTAGTCAGATGGGGCTACAACTTGCTCTGCGTGGCCCTGATGATGAACAAAGGGTGAATTCATCCCCCCTGTGGCTGGTTTATCGCCGACTTTCGATTATTGATGTAGCGGGAGGAGGGCAACCGATTTGGAATGAAGATAAGACGATGTTGGTGGTGGTGAATGGGGAAATCTATAACCATCGGGAGTTGCGATCACATTTAAGAGAATATCATCACTTTCGCACTCAATCTGATGCAGAAATTGTCTTGTATTTGTATGAAGAGTTGGGACCAAAAGCTCTCTATTATCTTAATGGAATGTTTGCGATCGCTATTTGGGATAAGCAACGGCAACAATTATTTTTAGCACGCGATCGCTTAGGCATTAAACCCCTATATTACACTCAAGTAGATTCCCAACTCATCTTTGCTTCCACTTTAGCCTCCCTTCTAGTTCATCCAAATACGCCTTGGTATCCCCAGCTTGAGGATTTAAACAATTTCAGTGCCACTACTTCCTATGTTGCAGGGGTGAATCGTTTAGCGGGAGGATATTATCTAATCTTCGATAGCAATACGAAAACTGTCACGCCTCAATGTTACTGGAATTTAGCTGATTACTTAGTCACTGAACCTATCAATGACTCTCGTAATCTATCAGATTATGTCCAGGAATATCGGGACTTATTTGTTGATAGTGTTAGTAAACGCCTGATGAGCGATGTTCCTCTGGGTATAAGTTTGAGTGGTGGACTTGACTCTGGATTAATTGCTGCTGTTGCTAGTCAGCTACAAGCTGATTTACCTTGCTTTAGTCTTGGGGATGAGGATACCCAAGAAAATGGTGATCTTGCTGCCGCGCATCAGCTATGTCAATATTTAAACTTGCCATTTTATCCCCTAAAGTTTGATTCTGATGAATTCTTAGAAAAACTTGACTTTTCTCTAGGGACATTTGAATATTTTATTTGGTTAATTGATGCACCAAAATTTAACCTAGAGTGGGTATACAAACACGAGCTTTATCGCCATGCCAAATATCTTATACCTGAACTGAAAGTAATACTATTAGGGCAAGGTGCAGATGAGTTTGCTGGAGGTTACTCCACAGCAGACGACAAAACTACTCAAGATTGGCAAGGGTATAACGGAGAACTAAACCAAAAACAGCAACGGATTCTCGCCTGCCAAAAGCCAACTGAACTTGATGAGAGTTCCTTTTTCTTCGACTACACTCTCAAATACTATCCCCCCCATTGCACTACCTTTCAAAAAGAGATGTTAATGGAAGTCTATGCCTTACAGTTGTATAATCTCTGGCATGAAGACCGTAGTTCCATGAGTCAAAGTATAGAAGCTCGCGTACCTTTTTTAGATCATCGTTTGGTGGAATATCTCGCTGCAATTCCCCCCCAACATCACCCAACGCTATTTTGGAATAAGACGATTATCCGCCAAATGTCTCAAGAGTTTTTACCCCAAGATTTCCTCTCCCGTCAAAAATCCCACGCCAGGGAACCAAAAATCTACAACCGGATGAAGCAAAAAATTAGCCAGCGAATCTTTCCAGAGTTTCAGGAAAAATATCTTAGTAATCCGAAAGATTGTTTACTTCCTCCTGAGACAATGGTGGATTGGTTCAAGAATTCTTTACACTGCGATGATGGTGTTTTTGCTTTCGAGAAATTATTAAATGGTATGGCAGCAACTGTTTTTAACGAGATTTGCTATAGTGCTTCTTGTTGGGAATAGGTTTTAGGCAGGGGAGGATGTCAACACCTTGTTTATTGCTTCCGCTGGTCCCACCAAGGAGACATAAGGCTCAAGGAAATATTGCTGTGCAAGTGCTTGAGCATCTGTTGGGGTAACCTGAGCCACATCTTGCTGAAACCGGAGATCAAATTCAATTCCCAATCCTATAGTTTCGTACCAGCCGTAGACTTGAGCCAGCTGAGCATTGGTTTGTTTGCCTAGTGCATACTGACCTAATAGCTTATTTTTAGCAATCTCAAGTTCATCACAACTCAGCCGTGTAGTGCAAAGCCTTTCCACTTCTGTACGCAAACCATCGAAAGCTATTTCCGTATTTTCTGGTGCCGTGCCTATATAGACGGCAAATATAGATGCTAACTGACGTGTCGGATAAAATGCTGAGACATCGTAGGCTAAACCTCGCTTCTCCCGTAATTCTACAAACAAGCGACTGGAAAGACCATTACCTAGATAGGTACTGAGCAGTTTTAAGGCAGCATATTCTTTCTCTTGTACAGAGGGGGCAATATAGCCCAACATCACAATTGATTGCTGAGTTTCTTGAGGGGTTGTTACTTGGCAAGGATGGGAAGAGAGAGAGGATAACTGGGGTTTTGCTGGAAGTATCTCCTTGGGCTGCCAATCACCAAAGACTTGCTGTACTTGCTCAACTGCTTCTTCTAAAGTAATACGACCTGCGATACTAATCACCATGTTGTTGGGGTGAAAATGAGTTTGATGATATAGTTCCAAATCAGTGCGATTCAAATTGAAAACAGTTCCTTCTGTTCCCATAATTGAGGTGCCATAGGGATGGTTGGGATAAATTACCTGCCGCAATTGGTTGTGAGCAACAGTAAAAGGTTGTTCTTTTTGAGAACGAATACCTTGGATAGTGAGGTGTTTCTCCAGTTCCACTTCAGATTCTGGGAAGCTAGGGGAACGTAAAATTTCCCCCGCCAACTGCAACATTTCTAGCCAATCTGTGGAAACTGTCTTTAGGGAGAGCAAAAAGTAATCGTTAGCTGCATCCGCGCTGAGATAGGCTCCCACTGACTCAACTCGCTCAGCAATCTCGATTGAGGAGAGTTGCTCTGTTCCTTTGGTGACTACAGCTGAGAGTAGATGAGATAGACCAATCTGTTCTAACGGTTCACACTGACTACCAACTCGAAAGAATATCCTACTAGCAATAATATCTGCTGCTGAATTTTCTACTGCAATTACAACAATACCGTTATCTAAAACCTTGCGATGAATTGTCATTGGTTATTTGTTATTTATTATTTGTTGTTTGTTGTTTGTTGTTTGTTGGAAACGAATAACTAACAACCAACAACTAATGAGCATTCACCAATCCTCAGTGATTGGTTTGAGCAGGGTAATGGCGTAGTGCTCAGGGGAAAGATACTGTTGGGTTAACTGCATCAAGTCTAGTGGTTTGAGACACTGAATCCGACTGGGATAACTAACCGCTAATTCCGCCGTCGCAATCGTGTTGTAGTAACCATATAAACCTGCTAGCTGGCTAGGAGCCTCCGTCGAAAAAATATAATCATTACACAAAAGACGCTGACACCGCTTGAGTTCTACATCAGAAACTGGTGTTCTCTGCAATTCCCACAAATGCTCGCAAATCAATTCTTCAACTTCTTCTAGGTGCTGTGGTTCCAAACAAGCACCAATCGTAAACAAACTAGAATCCCGTTGGAGAGAGAAACTACTGCTGATGTCATAAACTAATTGCCGCTCCTCCCGTAATTCTCGCACTAAACGAGAAGAGCGTCCATCTGCTAGTAGCACTGAGAGTAAATCCAAACCGTAGGCATCCGATAGTTGCTCTACTCCTGGTCCGATCCAACCCATCAATAAACGAGCTTGCTCAAGCCGAGGTAAATACAGCTCTTGACGACGAACTGCTGTGATTGGCGGTTCTGCCTTGACTTCAACTGGTGGTAAATCAGCTGGTTGAGTAAACTCCTCAAAAGCTTTATTTACTAAGTTTAATGTTGATTCTTGGTCTACCTCCCCAACAATGACTACAGTCATATTTTCTGGTTGGTAGTAATGTTTGTGAAAGCGGTGCATTTGCTCAGGCGATCGCAACATCAAATTCGCTTCTGTTCCCAGAACAGAACGTCCGTAGGAGTGATGTTGATAAATACTTTCACTCAGTGCCTGAAAACCTAGCCAATCTGGACTGTCGTAGGAAGCACGAATTTCTTCTAACACTACGTCCCTTTCCCGGACAAATTCATCCTCAGCAATTGTTGCGTGTAATAGTAAATCTGCTAAGTGAGGCAGGGTGTCTCCTAAGTACTGAGCTGCTGTCGTGATAAAGAAATGAGCATAGTCATGACTTGTTGCAGCATTAGTTGCCCCCCCGCGACTCTCAATTAGCCAGTCAAACTCACCAGGTGCCAGGGTGGGAGTACCTTTGAAAATCATATGTTCGAGGAAATGGGCCATGCCAGACCATTCTACTGGTTCTGCGATCGCACCAGCACGTACCCAAACATCAGCCATTACTACCGGAGTTGCCGGTAGATATTGATGAATTACAGTCAGACCATTACCCAGCCTAAAAATATCAGCTGGAAGTTCCGTTGCAGCAATCAGCGGCTCAGATAGCAATTTTTTTAATCTCAGGTTTCTATTAAGTTTAAATCATTTTATAGGACTCGCAGCCGTAGATCATACGGTCAAAATGCTTAGTGTTAGGGCAGCGGCGCGTTAGTCCTAGCAAGTTCTTAGGAATGCCTATGACCTAAGAAGCCTTTGTTTGAGGGCGATGGGGCTGTCCAATTGACGCCTAAATATCTCACAATCAGGGACTGGCAAATATCTAGATTTGTTAACAAAATCATCTGTTTTATCCCATGTAATGCAAGTCGTGGGATAGAAGCTTCGTTTGGCATACCTTAGTTACAGGTTCACCGAGACGCCGTTTTACCTCAGTTTATGACCTGGAAAACCAGGTGGGTACTAAGTAATCCTGTTTAAAGTTTCCGGGTACTTGCCCGGTCTACTGCTACAGGAGTGTTGAGTTCCCTTTTTTTTACGGACAAAGATCAAAAAACAGTATTGGCAGTCACCAACGTCCTAGTGGAACCTGTGATTCCATTATAACCCATTGGTCATTGGTCATTGGTCATTATTTTCTGCTATTATTTTTTTTATAATGGAGGAAGTGTGCGCCTATAAGTAAGGTATCACTTGTGATCTCAAGAAGGTAAAGGCTATAAAATAGCTTTTGCAAGCTGTTATTAATCATTTCTTCTTATGACTGCTAATCCTTCTGAGTCCTCCACAGGTGCAGATGCTGTAGATACTGCTATTGCCCAAGGTATAGACCTCGATGGTACACCAATTCCACCTGCAAAACTAGAATTGTACAACCAAGTTATGGCCTTGGAAGCAGGGCGTCAACGCAGTGGTGTGACTAATTCGATGCGCTCCCGGATTGTCCGCATTGGAGCCAAGCATATTCCCCAAGCTGATCTCAACCAGAAGTTAATTGATGCAGGCTTTATTCCCTTAAAAGACAAGGAGATAGCATTTTATTACAGCAAGTAATAGCATTTTTCTTGAGGGAGCAGGGAGTAGGGAATGTTTCTTTCATCCATAATGGGTGTTGCCGCGCCGGTGGGGCGCTTTTAATATTTTCCCCTAACACCTAAGAGCGAAAAAAGTACCCTCGTGGGTACTGTAGATGCTTTGTATCACTTGCCATATTGGATTTGTCTACAACAAATAACCAAATTGGAGATTTATAGAAGCCATGCTAACCATCGGCTTAAAGAATTCAGGAATATTTCAAGTCCAGGCAAATGATGCTCAAGGGGTTGAAGCTGTTAATGAGACTAATAGTCTGATCATTGTACGGATTACTGCTACAGGGAAGTGGAATGTTAGCACTACCACACCGCTTGATGATTGTGATGCCGATGGTCTTCCACAAGAACAAGGTGGTACCGATAACAGTTTTAAAATGTTACAAGCCAAGGCAGGAAGCCTTCTGCTCTACCGCAAACAGGCAGACTACTATCAAAGAATCGGCACACTCGGTGATATTTATCTCTACCCTCAAGAGATGGTTACCTTTGTTTGCAATGACAGCAATTACCAGGACAATAAAGGATTTTTAGAGATTAAGTGGGAGCTGATACAGCCTGACTCACCAAAACCTCAGATGCAACTGCTCTTCCACCAAAACAAACCTCCTGTCAATGACAGACCTCGCGATCGCAAACCCGCTGGCACCCACTGATACCAAATCTAGGTTAGCACCTAGTTTATCTAAAAAAGCAGGGAACAGAGGGAGCTGGGGGAGCTGGGGAAACTGGAGGAGCAGAGAGAAAAATGATTTGTAACTATTATTTTTTCCATTCCCCATTCTCCCAAAGAGTAATATCCCCCTGAACAAATTTGATTTGTCTTGGTATAATAAGATTGTTTTGCTTATATAGATGAATCTTACCTAAGCAGATGTTAAGGCATTTGAATTACCATTCACATCGGCATTTTGAGGCTCAGGTCGCATGTCCCGCAAGTAGCAGTTTTTGGATAAGCATAACAACTAGGTTCTGACTTAGGATTAGGAGTATTTTTGCTCAGAGCTTTGTGAACTAAGATTAAGTACATCTTCTCTTCTGCAAGGAGATGGAAACGCAAGAATGAGCGAAACCACTCGATGATAGTATTTTGGCATCTAGCTAGATACTGAAACCCTCTTCTAAGGAAATGTACAAAGTAGCTCTTAACTCCCCAACACCTTGTCGAGCCAAAAGCCAAAACATGGACAAACTCGTCAGTAAACTTGGAGTCTACTGTAGTAATAAAACGTCATAATTAGGTTGCTGAAAATGTTCACAACCTAAGGTACTTTTGTCTTACATAGAATTAGTGTCAACTATGCCAAGCAATCTTCTCTCTGTTGTTCTAAAAGACTCGAAGTTGTCATATCAGCAACAAAATGAGCAATGGCCCACTTTTGAGGAACTTTTGCAACGTCTCCATCGTGAGGGAATTTACATTCATGCTGAGCAACTAGTAGAATACCTGCTGGCGCAAGGACTTCCCGTTCATCTGCGCTATGTACCTAAGCATTTGCGAACCAAAGCTATAGAAGTAAATCAGAACTATCGAGGAGATATGGTTCGCTTGATTGAAGAACAAGAGCACCGTTGGGATTACTCCTGGATGGATAAGGTGCAGATGCCCGAAATTCACAAAGATCATCAAGTTCACTTGATAGAAGAAGGGGAACAGCCGGAGTGGGATGGCTCTTGGTTAAGTTAAAAATTTAAAATAGTTGAATGGTTAGATGGTTAAATTGTTAATTGGGCATTGGCAACTTAACCAGATTGACTAGTAACTGTAGTTTTGACACTCCCCTGCCTAAAAGGCAAGGGGATTCTTCTTTCAACCAGCGAACTTAGTGTATAGATTTTCATCAAGACACCAGAGGCTCATCTGTCCAGAAGCGTTTATCCAATACTCAGATTGGAGTGTTCCCGTATGCCCTACGGTACGTAGTCCTAACTTCAGAATGTTTTTTGCAGCATTTTCATCTCTGTCTAGTACAGTCCCACATCTGCATTTGTGGGTACGAGTACTGAGAGATTTCTTGAGTGTAGTGCCACAATTGGAACAATTTTGGCTAGTGTAGTGGGGAGGCACGGCAACAGTTACTGTGCCAAATACCTTCCCGAAATACTCTACCCATGTCCTAAACGTTGTCCAGCTAGCATCAGCAATCGATTTAGCCAGACAGTGATTTTTAATCAAATTACGCACCTTTAAGTCTTCATAGGCTACCAAGTCGTTAGACCGGACTACGCACAATGCTGTTTTTACCGCAAAGTCTTTACGTTGCCTACTTACTTTTAGGTGCTTTTTTGCTAGCTTTTGTTTAGCTTTTTTATAGTTGTTCGATTGTGGTTGACCCTTCCTAAACTTCCGAGAAACTCGTTTTTGTAGCCGCTTGAGAGATTTTTCTGATTTTCTCAAGTATTTAGGATTGACAACCTTGTTGCCATCGGAGTCCGTGTAGAAGGCTGAAATACCCACATCAAGACCTATGGTTTTACCCGTTGGTTGCATGTCCTCAACACGGTCATAGTCAATGCAAAACTGAGCA